>Ga0182024_10000056_pt1 | contig 204085 bp, 175 predicted proteins | sample P32metaG_FD_120480 | JGI IMG/M metagenome (GOLD analysis project Ga0182024, IMG submission 120480) | Permafrost microbial communities from Stordalen Mire, Sweden - P3-2 metaG (Illumina Assembly) | ecosystem: Environmental > Terrestrial > Soil > Wetlands > Permafrost | place: Sweden: Stordalen...
ACGGCCAGTTCCGGCCGGCCTACGGGCTGGTGTTTACTTTTATCATCGCCGGATTTCTCGTGGTCGCCGGGCTGGCGGTGGCGGTTTATCTGGCGGTTTTGATGTGACCGGTCTTCCGGCAGCGGGCATCAACCGGCCAAGGCCAGCCAGCCAAGCAGTCCGGCCAGCGCGGCCAGCGTCACGGGAATTCCCAGCCGCGCAAAATCCCAGAAGGAAATTTTTATCCCCAGCTGCCGCGCCTGCTGGACGACGATGATGTTGGACACGCTGCCGATGATGATGAGGCTGCCGCCAAAACTGTTGGCGAGGGCCAGCAGGTAGGCTGTGGTCGGGCCAGTCAGGTTCACCATTTTGAGCAACAGCATCACGGTGGCGGAGTTGCCGATCAAATTGGACATCGCCGCCGTCGTCAAAGTAAGGTTGACCGGCGCGTTGAGATTGAATCCGCCCTGCGCCAGCCAGTGGATGGCCGATTCCCCGTAGCCGGTGGCTTGAAACGCGCCCGCGACCACAAACAGGCCCATGAAGAGCACAAGGATCGGCCACTCCACCAGCCCCAGCAAATCCTCGGTGCGAAACTTCGTGCTGGCCAGATGAATGCCGGCGGCGGCCAGCGCGATGATCTCTTTTGGAATCGTCGTGAAGAACAATCCGATGACCAGGACGAGAATAACAATGCCCTTGATGGTGTGCGTTTGGTTGAAGGGATAAGCCGGTTCTGCCGGTCCGATTTGGGCGGACACCGGTGCCTGGAGATTTTTCCGCGACGTCTGCCAGATGATGCCATACGCGGCACCCATCGCAAAAATCACCGGCGCCAGGCTCCACAGCAGGTAGCGGCCGAAGTCCAGATGCGCGATCTGGCCGATCATCATGTTCTGAGGATTGCCGATCAGCGTGGCGCCCGCGCCGATGTTGCTGGCAATGGTCAGCGCGATCAAAAAGGGAACGGGATTAATCTGCTTCCGCAGCAGCGCGACACCGGTGATCGGCGCAAACACGTAGCAGACGATGTCATGGTTCAGAAAGGCAGACAGCCCGCCGGTCACCAGCATCAGCAGCAACAGAAACCGCGCGGGATGGCCGAGCTGGCCGGCAAGGGCCACCGCCACCCGGTCGTAAAATCCCGAAAGTCGGAGCTGGGCGGAGATGACAAAAAATCCAAAGAGCAGGCAGATGGTCGGCCAGTTGACATAGGAAACCGCCTCGGCGGTGGTGACGCCGCAAAAGATCATCATGCCGATGGCGCCGAGCAGGGCGATGCCAGGGCGGTTGAGCTTCAGGCCGGGAATGAAGCCGACCGCGATTCCGAGGTAAGTCACCGCGAAGATTGTCAGCGTGAGGGTGACCGGGTTCATGGATTCAAAAGCTGCACCCCGACATCTTGCCGCCGTTGCGCGGGTGGTTCAATCCCGCAGTTGCGCCGGACCGATTTAAACAGCCGCAGGATTTTCCGCGCCCCGGCCTTGGTCTTGGGCGGTTCCGGCGGGTGGCAGCATTTCCATCAGCGGAGCCAGGTGCTTTTCATAATGCCGCCAGCGTTCCAAAGACTGCCGGTAGATGGGCTGGCGCACCTGCCACTGGCTGGCGGTTTCCACCGCGCACGGATTGGTGTGGGGAGCCAGACAGCGTTCATCCCATTCCAGCCCCAGAAAATCCAGCGCCCGCCGCGCCGTCGGTTCCGTGTTCAGGATCAGGTCTTCGTAGCTGACTTCAATCAGCTTCAAGGGCAGAACCTGGCGCCAATGTTCCATGAGCCGGGCATATTCCCCGTAAAAATGACCGATGTTTCGCAGGTCAAAGGAATAGTCCAGGTCCAGGGGAAACCGCTGAAAATAATTGGAAAGTCCCGTGTCCAGCGGCTGCCGCCGGCAATGGATGATCCGCGCCTTCGGGAACAGCATGGCGATGAAACCCAGATGCTTGAAATTGAGCGAATTTTTATCAATGACCAGCGCGATGTCCGCACCGGCATCGCGTCGCAGCCGCCGCTCATGCTCTTGAATCAGGCGCGTGGCCGTGGCCGGGGCGAGATGTTTTACCGCCTGCGGATACGGAATCCCGTTTCCGTTCAACTCCGGCAGGCGGGCGGTAAAATCAGGAATGGTGGGCAGCTCTCCCGCCGTGGCAACGGCGCGATGATTGGACAGGATGCTCGCCAGCAGGGTCGTGCCCGATCTGGGCATGCCGACAATGAACACCGGTGTCTGGCTCTCCGAGGCAAACGCGAAGGTCTGGGCCAGAAAATCCCGGCTGAAAACCTCGATGATGTCGTTGGTGGTTTTCACGACCGCCTCGGGGCGGTAGGCGACCTTGCGGTTGCGCAACTGGTTGGCCTGCCGGAAAAATGCGAACGCCTCATCATGGCGGCCGCAGTCGTCATAAATCTTGCCCAGCGTGAAACTGAGATGCTCCCGGTCTTCGGCGGCGAGGCCGGGCTGATCCAGCAGGGCGCGGATTTTTTGTGCGTCCGCATTCTCCGGTTCCTGGTATTTGCGGATGTTCACCAAGTTGAACCACGGGTTGGGAAAGTCCGGTTTCAGGGCCAGGGCCTTGAGAAACATCTGCTCGGCCTCCACCATGTTGCCCATGACCACCAGCAGGCTGCCCCGGTTGTTGATGGCCACGGCATGACTGGGATTGAGGGCGATGGCCTTTTCAAAACTGGCCAGCGCCTCGTCATACCGTTTCATCTCCTGCAGGACCACGCCGCGATTGTTAAACGCTTCGGCCAGGTCGGGCTTCAGCGCGACGGCCCGGTCAAAGCTGGCCAGCGCCTCGTCATGCCGCTGCAGCTGTTTCAGGGCGGAGCCCCGGTTATGATGCGCATTGGCGTAATCCGGCTTCAGCGCGATGGCCCGGTCGTAGCTGGCCAGCGCGTCGCCGTGCCGGTTCAATTTTTGGAACACGGCGCCCCGGCTGTTATGGGCTTCGGCAAAGCCGGGCTGGAGCGCGATGGCCTTTTCAAAACTGGCCAGCGCCTCGTCATAACGTTGCAGTTCCTGCAGGGCGAAGCCATGGTTGTGCTGGATCACGGCCGAGTTGGGAATCCGGGCGAGGATGATTTGATAAATGTCCGCCGCCGCCTGAAAATTTCCCCGCCTCAATTCCTGCACCGCCAGGGCATCAGCCTCGGCCACCGCATGCAACCGGCCATGCACGCGCACCTTGTCCGGGGGGCGTTTCAGGTGCCGTTGCAATTTGCTCATGGTGCGTAATCGCCCAAGGATTTGTTCGCGGTCATGGTGTCAGTTTGGCCGGGCCGGTGGAGGTTTATCTCGCTGAAATCTCCAGCATCCGCTCAATCGGCAGGCGCGCCCGCTGGATGATTTCCGGCGGCAGCTCCACGCGCGGCGACAGTTTCTTCATGCAGTCGCGCACTTTTTCCAGCGTGTTCATCTTCATGAATTTGCACTCGCTGCAACGGCAGTGATCCGTCGGCGCGCGCATCGCGTCGAACGTCGGCGCGCAGAGAAATTCCTTGTCCGGACATTCCTTCTGCATCCGGTGGATGATACCCGACTCCGTCACGATGACGAACCGCCGCGCCGGATCGTTTTTGCAGAACGTGATCATCTTCTCCGTCGAGCAGACCGCGTCCGCTAGGTCACGCACTTCGCGCAGGCTTTCTGGGTGAACCACGATCTTTGCGTCGGGAAACTGCCGCTTGGCCGCCAGCACCTGATCGCGCTGGAACTCCACGTGCGCGTAACAATTCCCTTTCCACAGCGTCATCGGCCGGCCCGTCTGTTCTATCACCCACTGGCCGAGATTTTCGTCGGGCACAAAGAGGAGATCGCGATCCTTCGGCGCGGCGTTGACGATTTTTTCCGCATTGCCGCTCGTCACGATCACGTCGCACAGCGCCTTCACCGCCGCGCTGCAGTTGATGTAGGCAATCGTCCAGAAATTCGGATTCGTCGCCTGGAGCTTCGCGAGGGCAGGGGTTGGGCAGCTTTCTTCCAGCGAACAGCCCGCGTCCTTGTCCGGCAGCACCACGATTTTGTCCGGATTCAAAATCTTCGCCGTCTCCGCCATGAAATGCACGCCGCAGAACACGATCACGTCCGCGTCTGTCTTGGCCGCCTGCTGCGCGAGGCCGAGCGAGTCGCCGACGAAATCCGCCACGTCCTGGATCTCCGGCACCTGGTAATTGTGCGCGAGGATGACGGCATTGAGCTGTTTCTTGAGGACAAAGATTTCCTTCGCCAGCGGCTCGAACCGGTTTTTGGCCATCGCCGCGCGCGGCTGCATTTCTGCGACATCAATCATGAAACAAAGTTACCGCTGCGCGCGGGCGCCGTCAATGAATGCGGAATCCGCTTAGCCGCATCGTTTGGTTGGGCGCTTATTTCGATTCGATGGCGACGTTGATGTCCATCTTCATGTCCATCGTCTGCTGCTGCTGGCCGATGTTCATGCCCATGACGACCTCGGTTTTTTCCGCCAGCGTGGCCGACGAGGACATGAGTTTGCCGAGGTCGAGGCTGGTGGTGCCGTTGCCGTTGCCGGTCATCTTGGTGAGGTCCATCTTCAAGCCGGGCGCCGCAGGATTGGAGATTTTCTGGTTGGCGGCATTTTGCGTGATGGTGGTGCGGAGGGTGATCTGGTCGCCCTGGACGGAAACGAGTTCGCTGCTGATGGTCTGGTCAATGGTCATGCCCTGCGACTTCATCTGGCTCGTGTATTCCCACCGGGCACCGGGGCCGACGGCTTCGGCGGGCAGCGGCGTGGAGGAACTGGAAAAGGAATCCTTCATCTGGCCGATGGTCTGGCGCAGTTGCGCGTTGGCGTTGGCGGGCAGTCTCATGTCAACGTGCTTTACGATCCCGTGGTCGGACATGGTGCCGGTGCCGCTCATGCCTTTGATGCTGGCGAGACCGGCTTTCATCGCCGTAGCCATGATGGACGGGGTGTTGGTGTCGGCGGAAATGGTGGCGTCGTTGAAAACCAGCGTGTAGGTGATGTCGCCGTTGGCGGAAATGTCCTTCACCGTCACGTCCATGCTCATGACCATGGCCGGGAGATCCATGGCGGGCACCGCTTTGCCGGCGACGCCCATGTCCATGCCGATCTTCATGGTCATGGTCATGGTCTGCTGGTCACCGGCCGTGGGATGCAGGCGCAAAACCGTGCGCGGTTCGCTGCCGGCGTCGAGCAGCGTCACCGGCGATTTCGCTGCCGGCGCGACTGCCTCTGTCGTTGGTGCCGCCGCATCGGCGGCCGGTGCGGCCATGTCCGTGGTCAGCGCGGTCGCCGCCGGTGCCGGCGTGGCCGTCTGATTGCCGGCATCGGTGCTGCCATCGGCGGCCGTTGTGTTGGCACCGGCAGCACTACTGGTAACGGGCGCAGCGGCTTCCGTGTTGCCGGCAATTTTGTCGGCCAGATAATTCATCCGGAAGGTGACAACCCGGTCATTCCAGCCGGGATGATCTTTTTGAAATTCCGTCAGGGACTGCTGGGCCTCGACATATTTGGCGTGCGCCTGGCTGGTCTGGCCATTCGCGCTCAACGTATCCGCCTGGCTCAGGAGGATGGTGAAGGCCAGATAATCGTCATCCGGCCCGTCAGCCCGCGCCGTGCCCAGCGTCAGCAGCAGCCCGATCATGATGCAGGCGGAAATAAATTTGCTACGGAGGAGCGATGAAAAATGCGCGACAGCAATGGCGTGGGCAATCTGATTAGGCGTGTTCATGCAAAGCACGTTAGAGGTTAGGCCCCGAACGTCAAACAAAAAGCTGAAGCCGGCGAAGACTGGAGGGAGGTTCGCCTAAGCTGACATCGCCTTCGCCGCGATGTCGCGCCGGAACTGGACGCCCACGAAACAGATTTTTTCCACTGCCGCATACGCTGCTGACTGCGCAGTTTTTAAATCCTTGCCCAGCGCCGTCACGCCGAGCACGCGTCCGCCGTTCGTCACGATTTGGCCGTCCTTCAACGCCGTGCCGGCGTGGAAGACTTTTGTGTGCGGCAATTGCGCCGCTTCCACCAGGCCGAGGATGGGCTTACCTTTGGCGTAGTTGCCGGGATAACCGCCGCTGGCCATCACCACACAGACGCTCGCCGCTGGATTCCATTTTAATTCGTACGCGGCCAACGTGCCATTCACGCTGGCGTCGAGCAGTTCCACGAGATCATTTTCCAAGCGCGTCAGATAAACCTGCGTTTCCGGGTCGCCGAAGCGGGCGTTGAATTCCAAAATCTTCGGCCCATTTTTTGTGAGCATCACGCCGGGATACAACAGGCCGCGATAATCAATGCCCTCGGCCACGCAGCCGCGCATGAAGGGCTCCAAAACTTTCCGCGCGGTCTCGGCGAGCTGCGCGTCATTCAAAAACGGCGTCGGCGAATACGTGCCCATGCCGCCGGTGTTCAAACCGAGATCGCCGTCGAGCGCGCGCTTGTGGTCCTGCGAGGTTGGAAAAATTTTCGCCGTTTTGCCGTCGCACAGCGCGTGCAGCGAAACTTCGATGCCTTCGAGAAATTCTTGGATCACCACCTTCGCGCCGGCCGCACCGAACGCTTTGCTCACCATGATTTCGTCCACGGCCTTTTCCGCTTCGGCTTGATTGATGCAGATCAGCACGCCTTTGCCCAGCGCCAGGCCATCGGCCTTCACGACGCACTTGCCGCCGAGCGTGGCGCTAAATTTCTTCGCCGCCGCCACATCGGAAAAAGTTCCGGCGGCGGCGGTAGGAATACCGTATTTCTCCATGAACTTTTGCGAGAAAACTTTGGACGACTCGAACTGCGCGGCCTTTTGGTTGACGCCCCAGATTTTCAAACCGTTCGCCTGAAACAAATCCACAATGCCCAGCGCGAGCGGATTGTCCGGGCCGACGACGGTCAGATCAATTTTCTTCTCCTGAGCGAACGCCAGCAGCTTCGGCAAATCTTTCGCACTGATATTGACGCATTCAACAAGCTGCTTCGTTTTTTCCGTTCGCTCCTGTGCAATGCCGGCATTGCCGGGCGCGCACCACATCTGCGTGGCGTGCGGCGACTGCGCCAATTTCCACACCAACGCGTGTTCGCGTCCACCGGAACCAATGACGAGAATTTTCATCCGCACAAATTGAATCAGGAAACCGGGAAATCAGGAAAAGGTTTTTTACGGAGCCGCCGGAGCATATCCGGTCTTGTAACGATTGACGAGCTCCACCGACTGAAGATTCAACAAAGTCTCGTTCGTGCCAAAACCCAGCCGGGCGGTTGGCTCAAGGTAAATCGTCGCGTCTTTGCCCAGCGGCAGGATTTCGAGCCGCAGATCGCCGGTCAAGATTTCCGGTGCGTAACGGTTCATGCCCAGATCGAATTCCCGGCCGCTGTAAAAATTATCCTCGATCAGCCTGCCATTGAGCGTGAGCCGCGCCATGTCGCCGAGATAGTGAATCCGCAAAATCGGATGCAAACTGAAATCCAGCTTTTCCGGCAGCTTGATTTTCCAGACGGCGGCGTTGGTGAAATCGGAATCCGTCGGTGCGATGGCGACATGCGACCGGCCGCCGCTCAATGGGATTTCGCGCGCCGGTCCGGCTGGCTGAAGCAATTCCGTCTTCACCTTCGCCCTGGAAGGCTTTGGCTCCAGCTCAAAGACCGCGCGACCGGCGTCATCTTTTCGCACCGCCAGTGAGTCGGCTTCGCTCAACAAGACGATGCGGATTTCCGCGCCGGATTTGGTTTTCAATTTGATCGCCGCGTCACGGCCCGGTTTCAAATTGGAGAAGGTGGCTGGCGAAGCTGCCAGATTGGCGGGATCGAAAACAAACTCCGCCGGCACGCCCGGAGTTTCGGCAAAGTAAAATGTCCGGCTGCTGCCATCGTCAACTTTGCAAACCGGCTGCGCGGTGGCGTAAATAAGTTTCGCACCGCCGAGGTCAAGGTTGAACGGCCAGAAGAAAAACTCGTCCGCCGGAATCGTCACCGGCTGGATGGGGAAAACCAGTTCGCCGCCGGGCAGGTTTAATTTGAACTGCACGTCCGCCTTCGCCGGCAGTGGCTGGAGGCGCTGGTAATTGTTCAGGAAAACGCAGCCGCTGTCGCCGTCCGAACGCACGGCCCAGCGCAACGTGGCGAAGTCGGTTTTGTTCGTCGGGCGCAAATCGGGCAATGTCGTTGGCATTTGCGCGAGCGGCGCGCCGAAGTCGTGGAGAAACAGATGCAGCCGGCGCAACCAGTAATATTGCGGATTGATCTGGCCGAACTCACCGAGCGGCGCATTGAAATCATAGCTTTTCACCGGCAAATCATTCGGGTAGCCGGTCGCCTGCGATTCCTGCAGCGTCGAAAGTTTGCCGTCGGGATTCTGGCCGCCGTGATACATGTAATAACCCATCAGCGAACTGCCGCTGCCGAGCTGGCAAAGCGCGACGGCCTCGACATCGCGCGGATCGTAGTTCATGCGACGGTGATATGACGCAGGCATGCCGCCGCCGATTTCGCAGGTGAGGTAGGGATATTTTTCCGTGCCGGCGGTGTCACCGGCCCCGCGGTTGCCCAAAGTATCATTGCCCACGCCAGTGTCGGTGCGCGTGATCTTAAAGGTGAAATTTTCCCAACTGTTGCCGTCCATCGGCTTGGTGTCGCGTTCCCAGAATCCATCGGCGTAAGCTCCGAACAGCGGCAATAATTCACCCAGCGGCACCGGCGTGCGCATCGCCGGCCAGCCGGTCTTGATGTAAAATGGCACGTCAATGCCCGCTTCAATCGCGAGTTTTTTCAGCGCCAGCAGGTATTTTGGCGGACCCCCAAATTCATTGTCCACCTGGATGCCGATGACCGGGCCGCCGTCTTTCCAAAGCTCGCCGCGCATCTGCTCCGTGATTTGGGCGTAAAGAATTTTCACCGCCGCGAGAAAGTTGGTGTCCGTCGAGCGCAGCTTCCAGTCCTTGTGCGCCACGATCCAGTCGGGCAAACCGCCGTTGCGGACTTCGCCGTGGCACCACGGGCCGCAGCGGACGACGACTTTCAGGCCGACATCACTGCACGTCTGAAGAAATTTTTTCAAGTCGCGCTGACCGCTCCAGTCCCACTGGCCTTCGATTTCTTCGTGGTGAATCCAGAAAACGTAAGTCGCCACGATGTCCACGCCGCCGGCTTTCATCTTGAGCAGTTCGTCGCGCCATTCGGCTTGCGGCACGCGCGCGTAGTGCATTTCGCCCATGACGGGAAATACCGGCTGACCGTCGAACAGCAGGCTGCGGCTGTTCACGCCGATTTCGTGGCCGGCGGGATTCTTGGTGGTGCCGAGCTTGAAATAGCCGGACTCAGCCGGTGGCGGTATTTGGATGGTGGCCGAAACCACCTCGGCGCGGAGCGAAACGGAAAATGTCAGACTTGCGAAGAGGGCGATGACCAACAGGGTGGCACAACGGAAATTCATTCCCCACAGATTACGCGGATGACGCGGATTTGGAATCCAAAATCTGCCGCCAATTTTGGCGATATTGCGATTCAATCGGAGCGCGACTGTGTCTGAAAGACCAGTCGCAGCAACTTGATTTGCGGAGAGACTTTCAAGCTTGCAATGATTTCGATTTGCGGGAGTGCTGCGGCTGGTGCTGCGCACACAGCCGCGCTCCGCAAAATCAAACCACCCGCGCCTCGCCTTTGCCTTTGACGACTTCGCCGATGATCCAAGCCTTGTGCTTCTGCGCGTTGATAAATTTCAGTACGGCGTCCGCCTGGTCCGCCGCCACGATGCTCACCATGCCGACGCCCATGTTGAAAACCTGATACAATTCCTCGTCCGGCACGCCGCTCTTCTGCTCGATGATCTGGAAGATGGGCAGCATGTCCCACGAACCTTTTTTGATGACCACGTCGAGCGACTTCGGCAGCACGCGCGGGATGTTGTCCACGAAACCGCCGCCGGTGATGTGCGCAAATGCCTTCACTGGCAGATGGGAGTTGGCAGATGGGAGTTGGGAATTAAATTTCTTCAATAGCTTCTGCACCAGCGGGCCGTAGCTGATGTGTTCCTTCAGCAATTCCTCGCCAATCGTGCCTTTCAGGCCGGGCACGCGGCTGGACGGTTTCAATTTCAACTGCTCGAAGAAAATTTTTCGGCCAAGCGAATAGCCGTTCGTATGCAGGCCGCTGGATTCGATGCCGATAACCACGTCGCCGCGCTTCACGGTTTTCTGGCCGTTGAGCATCCGGGATTTTTCCACCACGCCGACGATGGTGCCGCTCACGTCGTATTCGCCCGGCTGGTAAAAGCCCGGCATCTGCGCCGTCTCGCCGCCGATGAGTGCGCAGTTGTTTTCCGCACAGGCGCGGGCGAAGCCCTTGATGATTTCGGTGAAGACGTGCGGCTCCAGCTTGCCGGTGCCGAGATAATCGAGGAAGAACAGCGGTTCCGCGCCGAGCACCGCGATGTCGTTCACGCAATGGTTCACGAGGTCCGCGCCGATGGTGTCGTGCTTGTCCTGCTGGAAGGCGATCTTGAGCTTGGTGCCGACGCCGTCCACGGAGGAGACGAGAATGGGCTCGCGATATTTCTTCACGTCCAGCGCGAACAGGCCGCCGAAGCCGCCGACCTTGCCGAGCACCTCGCGGCGATGCGTGGCGGCGAGCAACTGGGGTAGGGTGGCTTTGACTTTGTTGCCGAGATCAATGTCCACGCCGGCGGCGGCGTAAGCTTTTTGTTTCATGCGGCGGAGATTAAACCGAGAAATGAGATTGCGGGCGAGAAAATTTAGAGTCAGCAAATAACCTCGACTGCGCTCCGCACAATCTTGACGGCGAAGAAAAAACCTCCACTCCCCGACAAATAACTTTGAGTCCCACATAAAAAACCTTGGCTGCGGGATAAATAACCTTGTCTGCAGAGAAACAAACCTCGCGTCTGCGTTGTTCAACCTTGAATGCGCGACAAATCACCCCGGGTCTGAATCAACAAACCTCACCCGGCAAAGCCGTTTTAATTCGCATGGGCAAAAACATTGCCGAGCAACTGCGGTTGTTTGGGAAGTCTCAGCAAAATTCCGTAATCATAAGATATTCTGTCTGGCCAAAGCCAGAGGCTACCGTCCGCCGCCAAGGCAATTACGCAATCCCAATTACCCGTGATGGCTACCCAGTCATGGTGGATGCCCAATCTCGTCGGCGGATCGTTGATGACGTGGACGACTGCTGCATCCGTAAAGTTCCACTGCCATAGTGAACCATCGGCTTTGAGCGCCACCATCAGGTGAAAACTGACGGCCACCGCCCGCCAGTCGTTTTCGCTTCCGACCTGCAAAACGCCGGTGCCCAGCAACTGCCGGCCTTTCTCGTCCCAATGGCGGTTAAGCACCCACAAGGTTCCATCTGGACGCACAAAGGCGGTTGCCTGCTCGTCGGCACGGGAGGCTGTTGGCAAAACCACCTTGTCAAAATTGGTCTCCCGGCCCAGTTCGTCTTTTCCGGTATTCCAATTCACGTTGACCAGCCACACCTGACCGTCGGTTCGCCGGGCAAAGATTCCGTTCAGATCGAACAGCTCCTGCCAGTCGGAATTGGTGCCGATTTGATGCGGTGTAAAAGTGCGCAGTCCCGGCCATTCATGAAAATCATTGGTGAGGGAACCCCAGCGCCAGAGGGTGCCGTCGGTTTTCAAAAGCACGACGCTGGTGCGAGCCAGCGCGAGCTGCCGCCAGTTGGTCTCGCTGCCATATTGCTCCAACTTGCCCGGTGTCCATTTGCCGGGTGACGGCTGGTCGGAAATCCAAAGTGTTCCGTCCGGCTGAATGCCGACCGTCTCCATGAAACTGGACCCCAAAAAATGTTTGTTGGAATCATTCCAATCGAAATACATGCGCTTCGTCGTCGCCGCCACCCAGTTGGAGCCGGCCAGAAAATGCTGCGGCCCGAGGCTTTCCGGTAAAGGATGCGCCAACGTCCACCACAAATATTTCCACCGGAGCGTGCCATCGTAATACTCATTGGCCGAGCCGCTCAATCTATCGAACCAGACGTGGCCATCCGGCAGCCGCACGAGCAGATTGTTGTGTTGCGCCACCAATAAGGCCGGCGGATTGGCCAGCGAGAGTTTCGCCGGGCCGTGCGCCGGTTCCGCCGGTTCAAAGACTTCCCAGACGCGGTTGTAAATCGCGGCGCTCATCACAATGACGAAGATCAACGCTCCGGCAAAGCCAAGGAGGTTGCGCCGCCATAAGGGCCAGCCGGGGCGGAAGGTTTTGAAATTCAAATAAGCCAGCCAGAGCAGCGTGATGATGAGAGTCGGCACCGCGAGGATCATCGGCAGAAGCCAATCCGCTGGCGTGTATCCATAAAAAAGCTCACGCCAATTGAAGGTCAGCGAGGCGCAGCTGATGAAAAAAGTTGCGATGCCAAAACCGACGGCCTGCAGAAAACTGCGGGAGAGCGTCGAGGCAAAAAAACCAAGCAAAGTCAGCCAGCTCGCCGCCGACACGACGAAAAAGGACAACCATAAAAAATCAAGTCCAGAGTTGTTCGCCGGATTGGCAAACATCGGGTTGGGAGCGCCGAGGCCGGTGGCCATGCATTCCAGCAGCATCGGCATGAAACCGCCCAGGAAAATGCCGAGGCATAAAGTCAGAACGGCCTTGATGGCAAACTGCACCCGGCGCGAAACCGGCAGGCACAACTGCCCTTCCATCACGCCCAGCCGGCGTTCTTCGGCCACGGCCATGCTGCCGATGACCGGAGCCAGGACCAGCCACACCATCCAGAAAATCGCCGTGAGCACCTCGCCGGCGGAATCTTTGGGAAAGTGGTGATATTTCCGCAAGGCGATGATCCCGACGTGCAAGACCAGCAATCCAGCCGCGCCAACCAGGCTGATTTGCTGCAATTGAAATTCTTTTTTGACCAGCGCAAAAATTGGTTTCCGGTTCCGGAGCGAAACGGCATTTTCCGAGCGTTCGAAAATTTTCCATTCCGGCAGCACAATGTTTCCGCCGGACCAGCCCACATCCTGCGCGCGGAAAAACAACCGGCGCGCCAGAAGAAATCCGCTCACCGAATAAGCCGCGATGACCACGCTCAAAACGGCGATGACCAGACTGCTGGATTGACTGTCGGCAAGGAATACGGCGGAGAACCCGGACAAAACCGCCGGCACCAGCAGCGTCAGCCAAAAGGCGCCCGCCAGCTGGCGCAGCAGCAGCGTCGTCCACAACCCGCCCGTAAACGTCGCGGTGGCGATGAGACAAATGGTGATGAAAAGATTGTAGGAATTTTTCTCGTCGGAGACATCCACGGTGGAATTCCACCACGCGATTCCGAAAGCCACCAGCCACACGGCGAAAACAATCAGAAAAGCGACGGCTAGAACGGAAATTTTTGTCTGCCAGATCCGCAGCCGTTCGGCCGGTTGGGCCAGCATGGAAGAGAAGGTGTTCAGGCTGGATTCCCGGCCAATCGTCGTCAGCGCCATGATCGTCAAGCCAAAGAAAAGCAGCGACGCGACGTAAAAATCATAGGGACGTGTGATCGCTTGCACCATCGCCAGGAGCACGGCCACAATCCAGCTCGGCAGCAACAGACGGATTTCCTTTTTGATGAGCGCGTTCATGCCTTGGCTTTTTTCAGGATGTCCGAGGCCACAAAAATTTCCTCCAGCGACAGCGATTCACAACGCAGTTCCTCCGGCGAGCGCGCCTTCAATTCCGCCAGCAGTGGCTCGCTGTTGCCGTTGGCGAGAATCTCCAGTTCGCGTCCGCTTTGCTTCACGCTCAAGGCACCGGACAGATTCAGTTTCGGGATTTCAGCAAAGCGGGCGCGGATTTTGCGGAAACGGTCGCGCGCGGCGTCGGCCTCCATCGTCAGCAGCGCGCGGCCCTGCTCGATGATGGTGAATTCATCAATCAAACCTTCGAACTCGGAAATCAAATGGGTTGAAACAAAAACGGTGCGGCGGCCGGGATCGCCGGATTGAAACGCGCCGATGACGGTCTCGATGAACTCGCGGCGGACAATCGGGTCGAGGCCGCTCGTCGGCTCGTCGAGCACGAGCAGCTCCGGTTCCGGACAGATCGCGCTGATGAGCGCCAGCTGCGTGCGCTGGCCTTTCGAGAGGCTCGTGGTTTTCTTGCCGGCGTCGAGCTGGAAGCGGTTCAGCAGATCATTTTCGATGTCGCGGTTCCAGTGCCGCCGGAAGGACGCAAAATATTCCAGCGTGGTGCGCACGGTCATCCACGGATAAAACGCGACCATGTCCGGCACATACGCGAGCCGCGATTTGACGGCAACTTCATCTTTGCGCGGGTCGAGGCCGAACACGCGCGCCGTGCCGGAATCGGGCCGGAGCAGGTTCAGCAGGCACTTGATGGTCGTGGTCTTGCCCGCGCCGTTGCGGCCGAAGAAGCCGTAGCATTTGCCGGCGCGCACGTTGAGCGAGAGGCCGTTCACGGCGTCCAGCTTGCCGTAACGCCGCGTGAGATTCTGGATTTCGATGATGGGCGAGTCAGTGTTCATACCGGTTTAGTCATTGTCGGAATTTTCCTTCACCTTGCGCTCGAAGCTGTCGAGCCGTTCTTTGACGAGGGCGAGAAACGCATCGCGGTCCACCTGCAGGTGATGGGCAGCGACGACAGCCTCGTCAATTTCCTTGATCAAAATCTTCTGGCGGGCGGACTTGGTGAACGGTGAATTGCTCTCCTTGAGAAAACAGCCCTTGCCGGGAATCGTCTCGATGACACCCTGGTTTTCGAGTTCGGCGTAAGCCTTGGCGACGGTGTTGCGGTTTACGCGCAATTCCTCGGCGAGCGGGCGGATGGAGGGCAGCGGTTCGCCCGTGCGCAGCCCGCCCGAAGCGGCGGCATAGCGGATCTGGTCCACCAGTTGCAGATAGACCGGCTTGCCGGACTTGAAATCAATTTGCAGGAGCATACGCGGTTACTGTCCTATGACAATAGGACAGTTAACGGCGCGGGTCAAGAAGAATTGTTTACGGGCTGGGAATCAGTTTAGCGGACTGCTTGCAAGACCGCCTCGACCACGCGTTCGACGCTGATGCCGTTCATGCAGCGGAAATCAATCGGGCATTCGCGCAGGAAACACGGCGCGCATGGCGCATCGGATTTGAGCAGGCCGATTCGTGGGTCGCCCGGCAAACCCGGCCCGGTCAGTTCCGGCGAAGTGCTGCCGAAGGGCACGACCACCGGCGTGCCGAGCGCCGCCGCGACGTGCATCGGGCCGGTGTCATTGGTCAACAGCACACGACAGAGTTTCAGCAGCGCCATGAGCTGACGCAGCGAAGTCTTGCCGGCCAGATTTAAAATTTTGAAGTGCGGAGTGAGGAGTGAGGATTCGATTTGGTTTGTAATGGAAGCATCGTTCTTGCCGCCGAACAGAATCCAGACGCAATTCGTCCGCTGCTGGATTTCTTTGGCGGCGGCGATGAACTTTTCAAGCGGCCAGCGTTTGGCCGGGCCGTATTCCGCGCCGGGGTTCAGGCCGATGATCGGCCGGCCAATTTTTCCCAAACCAAATTTTATCTTCGCCGATGCAATTTCTTCCGGCGTCACGGCCAGCAGCGGCGCGAGCGGGTCCGGGCTGGCACCGAGCGCGGCGGCGAGATGCAGATACTCGTAAAGCTGGTGACTGGTTGAATTTCCGATTTCCGATTTCCGATTTCCGATTTTATCGCCGGCAATCAGACGTTGGACTTCGGCGACTGAGCGCTTCCGCATTTTCACGGCACCGGTGCGCCGCTCGACGGTCTGCGTCAGGAAAAAATTCCGCCACGGCCGCGCGTAACCAACCCGCTGCGGAATGCCGGCCAGAAAAACTTCAATGGCCGAGCGCGGCGAATTGGGCAGCACCAGCGCGAGATCAAATTGTCCAGCGCGCAGTTTTTTGCCGATGGCAAAAACGCTTTCGCCGGTGGTGAAGAAAATCACTTCGTTCACGGCCGGATGATTGAGCCACAGTTCCCGCAACTTTTCTGGCGTCAGCAGCGCGATGTGCGCGCCGGAAAATTTTTCGCACAGCCGCAGCAGCGCGGGCGTGGTCATCACGGCGTCGCCCAGCCAGTTGGTGCCGCGCACGAGGATGCGGCGAGGATGGAAGATGGAAGATGGCGGATGGATTGGTGCGCGTTCCATTTTCTATCCTCCGACTTCCATCTTCGCCTGGGCTTTACGTTCGGGCGGTTTCCAGCGGCGGTGAACCCAGAACCAGTTGGCCGGGTCGCGCCGGATGGCCTTTTCAAATTCCCGGTTCACGTCGCGCATGATGTCGGCGGTGGAACGTGGTTCGCCGTTCACGCGCGTTGGAATTTCCTCGCCCACTTCAATCTGCCAGTGCGCCAGCCGGGTGCGATAACAAATGGCCGTGTGCAATGGACAAATGTAGCGCAGCGCAAAAACCGCCGGCGCGGCGGAGGTGGAACAGTCGCGGCCGAAAAAAGGCAGCCGCAATCCGTTGGCGCCTGCGTGCTGGTCGGCGAGCAGGCCGAGCAGCAGGCCGGTGTCGCTCATGGCGGCGCGGAGCGCGGCGGCTTCGGTGCGGCGTTCGTAAAAGCGTGTGCCGGACGTGTTGCGCAGCGCGACCAGGAGCCGGTTGAGCGCGGGCTGGTTCAGGCCACGATAGGTCGCGGCGCATTTAAAGACGGGCACGAACTGTCCGAACCGCGCGTAAAGCTCGAAGTTGCCGAAATGGCCGATGGCGACGATGCGGCTTTGCGGGCCGGAGTCCTGTTGAAAGATCAGGATGTTTTCCGCGCCGACAAATTCAAAGTGCGGCAGCATCTGTTTCGGGGTCATTGTGGCGGTCTTGATGGCGCTGGCGTAATTTTCGCCGATCCGGCGGAAATTTTCTTGCGCGATTTCACGGATTTCCGCCGCCGGCTTTTCCGGGAAAGCCTGGGTCAAATTATCCAGCGTCACGCGGCGGTAGCGTGCGGTGAGAAAAAAGGCCAGTCCGCCGCCGGCGCGGCCGAGCCGGGCGACGAGGCCGAGCGGCAGCGCCTGGATCACCGCGATGACGCCGCGCGCCAGCCAGTAGATGAGCGTGTTCATCAGCGGAAACAGATTTTGCGGACGCAGTCCTGAAAGTCGTTCGCGCCGGCGACGATTTTGATTTCGACGCGCATGAAATAGAACGGCAGATCGCGCCGATCTATTTTCGGAAAGCGCACGGCGTCCTTCTGCGTGGTGACAATGATGTCCGCCTGGCGCTTTTTGCCGCGGTTGATGGCGTTGAGAATTTCCTGCTGGGTGAACCGGTGATGGTCGGCGAAGCGCTTGGAATAGACGAGTTCGCCGCCGAGCTTCACGAGGCTTTGTTCGAAGCTTTCCGGCTGCGCGATGCCGCTCAACGAGGCGACTTTTTTGCCGGCGAGCAGATCCAGGCCTTTGCGTTCGCCGGTGAAGACGTCCTCAAAATAAAGCGGCTGGTGGATGCACTCAATGATGGCGGCGGTGGAATTTAATGAAGCAATGCGTTCGCGCAGCTCCGCCGTCTTGCCGTCGCTCTTGGTGATGAAAATGGTGTGGGCGCGGGCCAGGTGCGACGGCGGTTCGCGCAGCGTGCCGCGCGGGAGCAGATGCTCGTTGCCGAACGGCTGCTGGCGGTCAATCAGAACCACATCATGCCGGCGGCCGCGCAAATCCCAGTATTGAAAGCCGTCGTCGAGCAGCAGGGTGTCGCAGCCGAATTTCTCGATCGCGTAGCGCCCGCTTTTCACGCGGTCCTTGTCCACCAGCACGACGACGTCCTTCAAGTTCGACGCGAGCATGTAAGGTTCATCGCCAGCCATTTCGGAATCGAGCAACAGGGATTTGCCGTTGGACACGACGCGCGGCGGCGTCTGGTCGGCGCGCAAAAGAATTCGGTTGAGCATTCGCCGGTGCAGCGGTGCGGGCTTGGAACGGTAGCCGCGCGAGAGGATGGCGACGTTGCGGCCGGCGTCGCGCAGTTCGCGGGCAAATTTTTCGACGACGGGCGTCTTGCCGGTGCCGCCGACGGTCAGGTTGCCAATCGCGATGACCTGGACGCCGAGCGTCTTGTCGCGGAGGATGCGGAAGTTGTAAAGCCAGCGGCGGATTTTTACGGCGACCTGAAATATCTTGGAGCAGCCGAAGAGCAGGGTACGCGTGAGATTGGCCTTCCAATCGCGCCGCTCCTCGAAGATGACTTCGAGGACAAAGGTCTCAACCGCTTCGGCACAGGCACGAAAAGTATCACGCATCACTGCTCAATGTGCCAAGTCTTGCGGGAGTTTTGAATTTTTAATTTTAAGTTTTTAGTTGGAACCGGCGTTGCCCGCTTCAACTGAAAATTAAAACTTAAAACTAAAAATAAATTTCAGTAGCCGAGCTTGGCGACTTCCTGCTGCAACGCGAGCTGGAAATCCTGCACGTCGTCGGCGGACGGTTTGTAGCCGGTCTGCTTGGGCACGACGCCGAGGCGGCCGGTCTGGTCGAGATACCAGTCGGCGGTCTGGCCGTCGCTGAACGCGACTTTGCCGCTGACGATGGCGCCGGGCTTGGTGATTTGATCCACGGTCACCGCAACTTTTCCTCCGGCGGGCGCGCCGGTGGGGGCGGGCGGAACCGGTTTTGCTTCCAACGGTGCGGCAACAGCCGCCGCTGGCGGTTCGACAACTTTGGGCGGCTCCGGATCCTTGGGCGTGAGTTTCAAATCGTCCACGAGAAAGCGCGCCTCCATGTAAGTCAGCTTGAGGCCAAATTCCGCCGCAAGGCGGTTTTGAATTTCCGAAAGTTTCGCGCCATCGGCAATCCACTTGGCGACGGTGAGTCTCTGGGCTTCGTCCAATTTCATGCCGCCAGTCTAATCAAAATCGGCGCGGAATCCAGCCTCAAGCATGAGCGCGCAATTTGTGCGCAGCAAAGTCTGGTTGCGCAGGGTTTGCGCGGCGGGTTTGGTTGATTCATTGGAAATTGTCGTTTATCGCTCTGGCACGTTCCTTGCGTATGTGTGGCATCCAGTGACGACACGTGTTGTGCCGCCATGGAATCAACACAACATAAACAAAGGAAATTAAATGAAACTGAATCGTATCATCACCTTGGGTGCGATGGCGGCCGCGCTGGCCATCGGCACCAGCAGCCTGCTCGCGCAGGACAACGGTAATGGTGGCAATGGTGGCAATGGTGGCAATGGCGGCAATGGCGGCGGCGGTGGCGGCGGCGGCGGTCAGCGTCGCAATTTTGACCCGGCGCAAATGCAGCAGCGCATGATGGACCGCGTCCAGGAAGAACTGGGCTTCACCAACGACACCGACTGGAGCGCGGTGCAGCCGCTCGTGCAGAAAGTCATGGACGCCCGCCGCGATGTCGGCTTTGGCGGCATGGGCCGGATGTTCGGCGTCGGTCGCAATCGTGGCGGTGGTCAGGGAGGCCAGGCTGGCGGACGTGGCGGCATGTTCGGTGGCCAGGGTGGCCAGACCAGTCCGGAACAGGATGCGTTGCAGAAAGCCATTGATGACAATGCGCCGACTGCGCAAATCAAGGATTTGCTCGCCAAATACAAGGCTTCGCAACAAGTCAAGCAGGCCAAGCTCGAAGCGGCGCAGGCCGACCTTAAAGCGGTGCTCACGACCAAGCAGGAAGCCGAGGCTTATCTGCTCGGTCTGGTGAACTAAATATTCAAAGCGAAAGCTGACGATTCATGGCCGCCCCCCCGGTTCAGGATAATTCGACGAAGCAGTTGCTGGAACGCATGGTCGCGTTCCGGCAACTGTCTTCGCTGGACGCCGCCGTGCTCGCGAAACTGCCTTTGCACAGCGAAGAGGAAATTCTCCGCTGGCTCGCAACCGACTACGGCCTTGGCTACACGACGCTCGAAGACGTCGAGCCGGATCGTCAGCTTCTCTCACTTTTTCCCGCGCGTATTTTGCTGAAGGAGGAACTGCTTCCGCTCAAGCGCACCAACGGTTCCGTCGAAGTCGCGACCAGCCGCCTATTTGCTACCCAGGGTTTTGACGCACTGAAAACCTTGACCGGTCTGAATCTCAAACCGGTGCTCGCTGTGAGTGAAGCCATCCAGCGCGAAATCAAAAAAAATCTCGGCGTCGGTGCGGACACCATCGGCACGCTGGAAGAAGAAAAAGGCATCCAGGTCGTTGACGAAAATGCCGAAGGCAACAATCTCGACGAAGGCGCGGAGGACGAGGCGTCCATCATCCGTTTCGTCAACCAGGTGTTGAAGGACGCGATTGAATTGCGCGCCTCCGACATCCACCTCGAACCGTTCGAGGACGAATTCAAGATCCGCTACCGCATTGACGGCGAGCTGCAGGAAGTTCCTGTGCCCGGTCAATTGAAACAATTTCAGCCAGCCATCGTTTCGCGCGTCAAAATTTTAAGCCACCTGAACATCGCGGAGAAACGTCTGCCGCAGGACGGCCGCATCAAGGTACGTATCGAAGACGCCCAGGTTGACATCCGTGTTTCTGTGATTCCGATGCTGCATGGCGAGGCGGTTGTGATGCGCTTGCTGCGGCAAAATTCCACGCTGCGCGGCCTCAAAGACATCGGCATGAACATGCGCGAGCTGGAACATTTCCAGAACGTGCTGCGTTTGCCACACGGAATTATTCTGGTCACCGGCCCGACCGGCTCCGGCAAAACCTCCACGCTTTACACCGCGCTCAATGAAATCAACGACGCGGTCCGCAAAATCATCACCGTGGAAGACCCGGTGGAATATCAGCTTAAAGGCGTCAACCAAATCCAGGTCAACGAAAAGTCCGGGCTGACGTTTGCGCGCGGGCTGCGCTCGATTTTGCGTCACGACCCGGACGTGATTCTCATCGGCGAAATTCGCGACGCCGAAACCGCGCAAATCGCGGTGCAGGCGTCGCTCACCGGCCATTTGGTTTTTTCCACGCTGCACACGAACGACGCGCCCGGCGCGCTCACGCGGCTCGTGGACATGGGCGTCGAGCCGTATCTCGTCGCCTCATCGCTCGAAGCCGTGCTCGCGCAACGCCTCGTCCGCGTGCTATGTCCCCATTGCAAGCAGCCGGACACTTCTGCCACGGCACAATCTTTCAAAACGAAGCTGGGCATTCCGGCGGACAAAATAATTTATAAATCCGTCGGCTGCCGCGAATGCCGCAACACCGGTTTCTTCGGCCGCCACGCAATTTTTGAATGGATGGACACCGACGAGGAAATCCGCCAGTTGATTTTGAAATCCGCTTCGACCGACCTCATTCGTGCCTCTGCGCGCAAAGGCGGAATGCGCACGCTCGCCGAGGACGGCTGGCGGCTCGTCGCCGCCGGGGTCACAACCGTCGAGGAGGTTTTGAGCGTGACGACCGCGAAGGAAGTCGAGAGCGCGACGAAAAATCAAGCCGGAGAATCCGCCGCGAGCATCGCGGTGGCGCGATAAATTTATTTTCCCATGCCCGCGTTTTCATATCGAGCGTTGAAGTCCGATGGCAAAATTGCCGAGGGCGTGCTTGACGCGGGCAGCCGCCCGGACGCGATGCGGCAGATTGAGACGCTGGGCCTGCGGCCGGTGAGCGTGGCGGAAAAAAGTTCCAAGGCAGCAAAAAATGGTTCCACCGCGTCGTCGTCGGCCGGGAATGTTTCTTTCAAGTTCGTTTCAAAAAAGGTATCGGCGAAGGATCTGGAAAATTTCACGCGGCTACTCTCCAGCCTGCTTGCGGCAGGCGTGCCGTTGAGCCGGGCGCTGGTGATTTTGCAGAAAGAAGCGTCGTCGCCCGCGTCGAAAGCGCAGTGGAAACAGATTCACGATTACGTCGTGGACGGACTTTCGCTGGCCGACGCCATGGCGAAATCGCCGGAGACTTTTCCGCGCGTTTATGTCGCGATGGTCGAGGCCGGTGAGGCGGGCGGATTTCTCGACGTGGTGCTGGCGCAGATCGCGGAATTTCAATCGCGCGAAAAGGAGCTGAAATCCAAGGTGATGACGGCGATGTTATATCCGTGCATTTTGCTCGTGCTCGCGCTCGTCGTGCTGACGGTGCTGCTGGTGTTTTTCATCCCTAAATTTCAGCGCGTGTTCGCGAGCATCCACGGTTCGCTCCCGCTCATCACGCAAATGATCATCGGCGCGAGTTATCTGATGCGCTCGTATGGATTGCTGGTCGGCGCGGGGCTGGTCGGGATTTTTTTTCTGGTGCGCGCGTGGTTCACCTCCGAAAAAGGCAAGCGCACGTGGGAAGGCCTGGTTTTGAAAGCACCGCTGGTCGGTCCGCTAATCGCGCAATTCGCGATGGCACGTTTCTGCCGGATGCTCGGCACGCTGATCGGCGCGGGCGTGCCGCTGGTGCATGGCCTGAATGTCGCGCGCCGTTCCATCGGCAACCAGATTCTCGTGGACGCCGTCAGCCATTCCATTGAACGCGTGCAGCAGGGCGGCCGGCTCGGCCAGAGCCTTGGCGATTGCAAGGCGCTGTTTTCCGGCTCGACGCTGGAAATGATTTCCGTCGCGGAAGAAAGCGGCAAGCTCGACGGCGAACTGGTGCGCATCGCGCTCGTCACCGAGGGCGATCTGGATCGCAATCTAAAAACCGCCGTGGCGTTCGCGGAGCCGCTGATGCTGTTTTTGATCGCGGGATTTATCGGAATCATTTTCATCGGCATGTTGCTGCCGGTGCTGTCCATGAGCGAATACATCAAATAAAAATCACGTTTATGAAAATCGAATTGAAAAAAATCGTTGTTCACAAAAACCAACTGCGCCGCGCCTTCACGCTTGTTGAAATGCTGCTGGTCGTCACGATCATCGGCATTCTCGCGGCGCTGGTGATCCCGAAAATCGCCGGCACCGGCGAACGCGCGCGCGTCACCGCCGCGCAGGCCGACATCAACGGCGGCATCAAGTCCGCGCTCGGCCAGTATGAGGTGGACAACGGATTTTATCCGAAGAGCCTGCAGGATTTGATCGTTGCGCCGGGCAACGCGAAGAACTGGCACGGGCCGTATTTCGACCCGCCCAAGCTGCCGGTGGATCCGTGGGGCAATCCTTACATCTATTATTATCCCGGCAAGCACAACCAGAGTTCCTACGACCTGCTGTCGGTCGGGCCGGACGGCAAGGAAGGCACGGACGATGACATTGGCAACTGGCAAAAATAAATGAAATTGCGAATGACGAATTATGAATTGCGAGTGCCGCCAACGCGAACGTCCGGCGCATCAGCAAATTCGTCATTTGAAATTCGCCATTCAAAATTTTCGAGCGCCTTCACGCTGATCGAACTGATTCTCGTGCTCGCGCTGCTGGTGATCATCACGTCCATCGCGGTGCCGGCGATGTCGCGGTTCATCCGGGGCCGCGCGCTGGATTCCGAGGCGCGGCGGCTGGCGGCGCTGATCCACGCGGCGCAGAGCCGCGCGGTTTCCGAAGGCATGCCAATGATGTTGTGGGTGGATGAAAAGAATGGCGGTTACGGCTTGGAAGCGGAGACGAGCGGGCAGAACGGCGACTCGAAGGCGGAAGATTTGACGGTGGATTCGACGTTGCAGATCGCAGTGCTGAACCTGGGAACGGGCACGCAGACGACGTTCAAGAATTTGCCGGCCATCCGGTTTTTGGCGGATGGCACGGTGGATGAGGACAGCCCGCAGACGCTGGAGCTGCAGGACTCAGACGGTTTCGCCCGCTGGCTGGTCGAGACGAAGACGCGTACGGGTTATGAAATTAGCGCCACTGAAAAATAAAAACTGCGCGGCGCGGCGGCGTTGCCGGGCATTCACGCTCGCGGAAGTTTTGGCGGCGCTGCTGTTTCTGGCCATCGTCATTCCGACGGCGGTGGAGGCGCTGCACGTCGCGAGCCTCGCCGGCGAAGTTGCTGCGAGAAAAAGCGTGGCGGCGCGCGTGGCCGACCGGATTTTGAACGAGAGCCTGGTGACGACGAACTGGACCAGCGGCAACCAGAGCGGCACGGTGACGGAAGGCATCCTGGATTTTCGGTGGAAGCTGACGAGCGCGACGTGGCCGGAAGATCCGATGCAGTTGCTGACGGTGGAAGTGACGTATTCCGCGCAGGGCAAAGATTATTCGGTGAGTTTGAGCACGCTGGCCAACACGCAAACGCAGCCGACGACAACCATGAATTCGCAACAGTGAAAATTAAAACGAACAACCAGGACGCGTTCACGCTGATCGAGATGATTCTCGCCATCGGCATCGCGGCGATTGTTTTGATCGCCGTGAACGCGGTGTTCTTCACCTCGCTGCATTTGCGCGACGACACGTCGGACATGGTGGACGCGGCCACGCCGGTGGATGCGACGGTGACATTTCTAAAACGCGACCTGCAGTGCTGCGTCACGCCGACCAACGGCACAAGTAAGGTTTTGTCCGGCGGATTTCGCGTCGGCGACAACATCACCAGCAGCGGCGTCAGCGATCCGGTAGCGATTGAAATGTGCACTGCGACCGGCGCATTGAGCGACAGCCAGCCATGGGGCGACATTCAGCGCGTGACATATGAGTTGAAAAATTCCGCCGACGCGGCCGCTTCCGGCAGGGATTTGTATCGCAGTGTTTTGAGAAACCTGCTGCCGGCCACGACGCCGACTGTGGAAGACCAGCTCATGTTGAGCGGTGTGGCGAGCGTGAAATTTTCCTGCTACGACGGTGCGCAATGGCAGGATGCGTGGGACACGACCAGCGCGACGGCGGTGAATACGAATTTGCCGCTGGCCGTGCGCGTGGAAATCCAGATGGCCGGCAATGCGAACGCGCAGCCGGTGGAAGTTGTCGTGCCGATTGATTCCGTGTCGCGCACCAACATGGTGCTGGCGGCGACGCAGTGAAGTTGAAAATGAAATTGCAAAATCCAGAAACGCGGATGAATGGCCGGCGCGAAAACGCGTCCGTCCTCATCATCGTGCTGTGGGTCGCCATCGGCCTGGTCAGCATCGCGCTGTATTTTGCGAACTCGATGAATTACGAGCTGCGCGCGGCGGACAACCGCGTGAACGGCCTTTCGGCGGAGCAGGCCATCGAGGGCGCGGCGCGCTATGTCGGTTACGCGCTCCAGAATTTCGCGACCAACGGCGCGGTGCCGGACAACACGGAATTCAAGTGCGAGGCCGTGCCGATTGGCGATGCGAAGTTCTGGCTGATCGGCCACGATCCGAACGCGGACAATCCCACCGAGCCGTATTTCAGCCTGGTGGACGAGGGCGGCAAATTAAATTTGAACTTTGTGTCCACGAATGTCTTCCAGTTTCTGCCGAACATCACCCTGGATTTTGCCAACGCGATCATGGACTGGCGCGGCACCAACGGCGTCGTCTCGCTCGATTACATGTCGCTCGGCTATGTGCCGAAAAATGCGCCGTTCGAGACGGTGGACGAGCTGCGGCTCGTTTACGGCGCGACCGAGGAGATGCTGGTCGGCGAGGATGTGAACCGCAACGGCGTGCTGGATGCGAATGAAAAAGATTTGAACAGCAACGGCGAACTGGATTCCGGTCTGCTTGAAGATGTCACCGTTTACACCCGCGAGCCGAATTTTCATTCCGACGGCACATCGCTGACGAATGTGAACACGGTGTCAACCATGACGTCGCGAACCCGGATCGTCTCGTTTTTCCAGACGTTTTTTCAAAACGAAAGCGTGAATAATCCGAGCGGGCTGGCCAGCTCGCTTTACAGCAGCTTCTCCCAACAGGGGCCGTGCAACGGGATTTTGGATTTTGCGCTGCGCTGCAAGGCGGCCGGCATGAGTTCGGATGATTTTGCCAAACTTGCCAACGACGTGACGACGAGCACCAACACTTATCTCCGCAATCGTGTGAACGTCAACACCGCCAATGGCGACGTGCTGACGGCGCTGATGATGGGTGCAAACATAGATGAGCAAACGGCATCCACGGCGGCCCAGACGCTCATCAGCTATCGCCAGCAGAATCCGGAAAATCTCAACTCCATCGCGTGGATCATTGACGCGCTCGGCAACAACAGCCCGGTCGTCACGGCGCTGGCCAAGGGTAATCTGGTGACGACGCACAGCTACCAGTTCACCGCCGACATCGCGGCGGTGGGCGCGTTCGGGCGCGGCTACCGACGCGTGAAGTTTGTTTTTGATGTGAGCGACGGCTCGCCAAAAATCCTGTATCGCCAGGATCTGAGCCGGCTCGGCTGGGCGCTGGGTGAAAAGGCGCGGCAAAATTTGGTCGCGAAGGACACGCAATGAAACCTGATTTTAAATTTAATTTCCGCAAACGGAAAAATTTGACGATGCTGCTCGGCCTCGCGCTGGACGGCAGCCGGCTGGACGGCGTGGTGCTCAAGCGAGTGAACGGCGCGCTGGCCGTGCTGCAAAAATTTTCGGCGCAGCTCGCGCTCGACCCGCTCACCGCCGCGCCGGAACTGGTCGGCCGCGAAATCCGCAACCAGCTTGATACCGCTGGCGTGCGCGAACGGAATTGCGTGGTCGGCGTGCCGCTGAAGTGGATTTTAACGGCGCAGACGGAACTGCCGCCGCTGCCGGAGGCGGACGCCAAAAGTCTGCTGCAAATGGAGGCCGAGCGCGGCTTTCATTCCGACGTGGCGACGTTGCAGATTTCCGATTCGCGCAGTCCGCTGGCGGACGGCAAAAAAAATGTCCTTTTGGCGGGCATTCCAAACACGCACCTCGCCGCGCTGGAAAATGTTCTGTTGGCGGCGAAGCTGAAGCCGGTCAGTTTTGCGCCCGGCGTTTCTGCGCTGCAATTTCCCGGCGACGAAAAATCCGGTGGCGTGCTGGCACTGGCCATCGGCGAGCGAAATGTCTCGCTGCAAATCACGGCGGGCGGCGGCGTGGTCGCCCTGCGGTCGCTCGAAGGTGCGGTGGATGATGAGGCCAGCCGGCGCACGCTGCGCGCGGACGTGGTGGCGCGCGAGACGCGCATCACGCTTGGCCAGTTGCCGGGCGGACTGCGCGACGCGGTGAGGTGCATCCGTGTTTTCGGCCTGCGCGAACTGGCGCAGCCGCTGGTGGACGAATTGGAGCTGCGCTTCGAGCCGATGGGCTTGCAGGTGGAATGGGTTTCGGCCTACGCGTCGGATGAATTTGGTCTGACGCTGCCGGCGGAGGCTTCGCTGTCGCCGGCCTTCAGCCTGGCGGCGAGATATTTGGCCGGACAAAAATCGGCGTTTGAATTTCTGCCGCCGAAGCCGACGTTCATCGGCCAGTTCGTCACCAAATATTCTTCCGGCCGGCTGCGCACGACCGGCGCGGTGGCGGCGGGCGCGGCGGCCATCATTCTTGGAGTCTTTTTGATCCAGCAAATCCAGCTCTGGCATTACCGGTCGCAGTGGTCGCGCATCGCGGTGAAGGTCGGCGAACTGCAGGCGATCCAGGACAACATCCGGCAGTATCGCTCGTGGTATGCCGGCACGTTTCCCAATCTCGCGATTTTGCGGCAGCTGTCGCTGTCGTTTCCGGAGGACGGCTCGGTGACGGCAAAAAACATCGAGGTGCGCGACGGCAGCACGGTGACGTGCTCCGGCACGGCGCGCGATTACGCCGCGCTGCTGGCGATGCAGTCGCGGCTGCGCGCGACAGACGGCGTGAACGATGTGAAGCTGGAGCAGATCCGCGGCAACGCGCCGATGCAATTTGTGTTCGAATTTAAATTCAACAACGGAGGCGCGGAATGAAAATTGAGAATCGCCAGCAATTTCTGGTGCTGCTGACCATCGCGGCGGCGGGGCTGTTCGTGGCGGTGAATTTCATCATCACGCCGCTGGCGGGATTGTGGTCATCGCGGCAGGCGGAGATCCGCGGGTTGCGCCAGCAGGTCGGCGACGGCAACCAGCTGGTTCGGCGCGAGTCGGTTGTCCGCAACCGCTGGGCGGACATGCAGGCGAACGCGCTGCCGGCGAACACGTCGCTCGCCGAGCAGCAGCTGTTCAAGGCGGTGGACAGCTGGTCACAAAGCAGCGGCGCGGAGGTGACGAGCCTGATGCCGCAATGGAAAAATGACGACACGAATTACATGACGCTCACCTGCCGCGTGGAAACTTCCGGCGACCTTGGCGCGTTAAGCAAGTTTCTCTACGACGTGGAACGCGGGCCGGTGGCGCTGCGGCTGGACTCGCTGGAAGTCACCGAGCGCGACAAGGAGGGCCAGGAGCTGACCATGAGCGCGGAAATCAACGGGCTGGCGCTGATCCAGCCGGACAAAAAATGAAACGAACATGCTTGAAAATATTTTTGCTGGCGGCGGCCGCGCTGACGAACGGGTTTTTCGCCGGCGCGCAGTCGAACGGCGTGCCGGGCGCGGCGGACTATGCGCGGTTCAGCCAGTTTGTGACGGACCGGAATATTTTCGACCCGAACCGCGTGCCGCACACCATTTACACGCCGCGCACGCGGATGCGGACGTCGCACACGCGGGTTTCGGCGGCGGCCCCGGCGTTCTCGCTGGTCGGCACGATGAGCTACGAGAAAGGTGTGTTTGCTTTTTTCAACGGGAACAATTCAGATTTGAAAAAGGCGCTGCCGGTGAATGCCGTGATTGCAGATTACACGGTGGCGCAAATCGCGCCGGGCCGCGTGCTGCTGGAATCCGCCGACCAAAAGGAAAAACTGGAACTGAAAGTCGGCGACGTGATGCGACAGGATGGCGGGAGATGGGAATTGTCCGGTTCGGGCGATCTGCCCGCCGGCACGGGCAGTGCGCCGGCGGCAACAACCGGTTCGGCGGACGGCGACAGTCCGGCACCGGCGCCTTCGCCGGAACTGGGCCAGAATGATGTTTTGAAACGACTGATGGAATTACGTGCAAAGGAAAACCAATGAAAAAAATATTTTTGAATCTCATGGCCGCCGGGGCGGCAGGATGGCTGGTTTCAGCCAGCGCCCAGCCCGCGCCGGATAATAACACCGACACCAATGCGCCGGACACCAACGCGCCAGCGGCGGATCAAACGCTGCCGCCGTCTGGCGGAGACGCCATGCCGGCCGCCGCCCCGGATGCCGGCACCGCGCCACCAGCGGATGCCACTGCTGCCACTGACGCGACGGCAACGGATGCCGCGCCGGAAGAAAAAACTGTCAAAGATCCGGTGGTGATCATGCCGGGAGCGGCGACAGCTGAAGACGGGAGCATCGCCTCCGATTTCAATGCACCAGCGGAGGCGAGCGGCACGAACAACCCGGACGAGCTGCGGCTGAATTTCCGCAACGCGCCGCTGGAGATGGTGCTGAATTATTTGAGCGACGCGGCGGGCTTCATCATCGTGCTGGACACGCAGGTGAACGGCAACGTCAGCGTCATCAGCAGCCATCCGATGACGCGCGACGAGGTGGTGGACCTGCTGAATTCGGTTTTGAACAAGAACGGTTACGCCGCCATCCGCAACGGACGCACGCTGACCATCCTGGACAAAAACGACGCGAAGACGCGCGACATTCCGGTGAAGAGCGGCAACAACCCGGACGAGATTCCGAACAACGCGGAAATTGTGACGCAGATTATTCCAATTCGTTTCGTCGAGGCGCGACAGCTCGTATCTGATTTGACATCGTTCGTTTCGCCGCAGGCGACGGTGGTGGCGAACGAGGAGGGCAATTCCATTGTCATCACCGACACGCAGGCGAACATCCGGCACCTAACGGAAATCATCAAGGCGGTGGACGACAGCGCGGAGGCGGAGACGGAAATCCGCGTGTTTCATCTCAAGTATGCCAGCCCGACAGACGTGGCGAGCGAACTGGCCAGTGTCTTTCCTAGTTCCACTGGCAATAACACGCAGTCACCCATCCGCTTTGGCGGCGGTGGCGGCGGGCCGGGCGGATTTTTCGCGCGAATGATGGGCGGTGGTGGCGGCGGTGGCGGCGGTGGCGGAGCTGCCGGCAGCAGTTCCAATGACCGTGTCAAGAAGGCGACTCAGGTCAACGCGGTGGCAGACGCGCGCATCCAGGCGGTCATTGTGACGGCGCCGAAGGATTTGATGGAGCAGATTTCGAGCATGATGAACGACCTCGACGTGCCCTCGACGCGCGACCAGAAGGTTTTTGTCTTCCACATGAACAATGGCGATCCGCAGCAGGCGTTGCAGGTGCTGCAAAATATGTTCCAGACCAGCGGGTCGCGCAGCGGCAGTAGCAGCAGTTCGTCGCAGACCAGCGCGCTTCAAGAACGCTCCCAGACCACCGCGACATCCATGGGTTCGGCCACCACCAGCACCGGAATCAGCGGGACCGGTTCCGGCGGTTCCGGAGCCGGCGGCGGCGTCCGATCGTTCTAAACCTGAATTTTTTTAATGAAAAGGCGACTTATGAAAATCAATAATTTAAAAAAACATTTCGGTGGCGCGCTGGTTTTGTTGTTGTGCGCCACGTTTGAACTTCACGCACAATACCGTCCTGGTGGCGGCGGCGGTGGTGGCGGCGGTGGCTTTGGCGGATTCGGAGGCTTTGGTGGTGGCGGATTCGGCGGTGGTGGTGGAAACAATGCCGCCCGCAACACCGGCAGTTCCGCTTCCGGCCAATACAACAACAACGGCACGGTGGGCAACGCGGTCATTTCCGTTGACCCGAACACCCACAACATCGTGGTCATCGCCGACGAGGAGACGAGCGAGCAGATCAGCAACGTCATCGCCAACCTCGACACGCCCGAACCGCAGGTGCTCATCAAGGTGGTCTTCGTCGAAGTGGACGACAACAAGGCGTCCGCCATCGGCGTGCAGGGCGATTATACCGGCTTGAATCGTAACTTTTCGCAGCTCACCGGCTATGTGACCAATTACACGGTGGCCGGTTCCGGCGCGTCCAGCGCGGTTGTTCCTTCCAGCATCACGCCGGTATATTCGAGCGTGAACGCGGGCAACAACTTTGGGCTGCCGCAGACTTTGTCAGGAGCCACCGGGTCGGGCGGCATGTATCAATTTTTCGGTAGCGATTTTACTGCCACCATCCAGGCGCTTGCCACCGCGGGCAAGGCGCAGGTGTTGTCGCGCCCGTCCATTCTGGCGCGGGACGGCCAGTTGGCGGAAATCGTCGTCGGCCAAAGCATCTACCTGCCCAGCGGCGTCAGTTACACCGCCGTCGGCGGCAGCGCCACCACCATTCCGACCATCAACGGCAGCTATCAAAACGTCGGCATTCAACTGGATGTCACGCCGTTCATCGGCCAGAACAACCTGGTGCAGATGATTCTGGAGCCGCAGATCACGTCCATTGACAACTCGACGCCCGGCCAGGTGATTGAAGGCGGCAGCGTGATTTCATCCGCCGTGTATGCGCCCAACATCAACAAGCGTTCCGCCAACACCGTGGTTGTGACGCCCGACGGCCAGCCGGTCGTCATCGGCGGCCTGATTGGCAGCGACAAATCTTCCAACGACAGCAAAATTCCGCTGCTCGGCGACATTCCGCTGCTCGGCCAGTTGTTCCGGTTCAGCGCCAAGTCGAGCACGAAGAACGAACTGCTGATTTTCCTCACGCCGCACATTGTCCGTGAGCCGAACGACCTCGTCGCCATGGCCGGCCACGAAACCCAGCAGTCGCAACTCATCACCAATTCCGTTCCCGAACAGGAACTGGATCATTACCTCGACGGCCTGCCGGTGAAGAAAAATTAGGAAATTGTCTTTTCCCGCCGCCGCGCCAGACTGCCACGCCCATGGAATTGAAACGCCGCCACAAACTTGCCGCTGCCTTGCTCGCCGGGGCCTGGCTCCTGGTCGTGGGCTGGCAGGTGCAGGAGCATCTGCGCGTCGTCGAGGCCGCCCGGTCCGACCTGCGCAGCCGCTCACACGAGATTGCCGGCACCTTGAGCGCCGTCACGCGCGCCCTGCGTTTCCGCGGCGCGTTGTTTCAGGACCGCCTCGAACCCGTCCTCAGCGAACTCGTCAGCAACCGGACCAGCGCGCTCGTCAAATTGCTTTACGTCGGCCTGTTGAACACCGACGGCGACCCGGTCGTGGCCGTCGGCGACACCAACTTGTTTTCACATGAAATCGTCGCCGAGACCGAGCATTGGTCGGACAACGCGGTCGTTTTTGTCCTGCCGGTCGAAGGTGCCAGCGTCAGCCCCGAAGGCGTGACCAACAATCTCACCGTGGTGCTGCCGCCCTTTCGCGACCTGACCAACGGCGCGGCGCGCAACCGCGATCTCTTCCGCCGCGACCGTCCGCCGGGTGACACCAATGCGCCGGAATTTCCGCCCACCAATTTTCCGCCGCCGCCCACGAACGCCGCCGGTGAGGTGCAGCCGCCGCCCGACGATGGTCGCCGTCCGCCCGATGGCGGGGATCGTCCTCGCAATGGCAATCGTCGTCCGCCGTGGATGCGCGGGATGTCCGATGCCGACTTCAAGGCGCTCGTCGCCAAGCGCGAACTGCACGGCCTCGTGCTCGCCATGTCCACCGATAATTACCGCGCGCTGTGCATCCACGATCTCTGGCTGCGCGGCGTCATCGCCTTTTTTGCCGGCATCTCCGCGCTCGGCGCCGGCCTCGCGTGGCGCAATCTTCGCCGGACGGCGGAATTGCAGATCCGCCTGGTGCGCGCCAGCGAGCTGAATTCGCATCTCAAGGAAATGAATCTCGCCGCCGCCGGCCTCGCGCACGAGACGCGCAATCCGCTCAACCTCATCCGCGGCCAGGCGCAGATGATCGCGCGGCTGCCCGACGCCTCGCCCGATGTCCGCGACAAATCCAAGATCATCGTGGACGAGACCGACAAGGTCACCGCGCAGTTGACGGAGTTCATCAACTATTCGCGTCCGCGCGAAGTCCGGCGCACAAAGATCGCGCTCACCGCCGCCTGTTCGGAAATCATCCGCACGCTCACCTACGACATCGGCGAAAAGAAACTGCGCATGGAAGTCGGCGGCGACCCGCTGGCGGTGGAGGCGGATGAACAATTGTTGCGGCAGGTTTTGTTCAACCTGCTTATCAACGCCACGCAGGCCGTGGACGAAGGCGGCCAGATTAAAATCGAAGTGCGCCGCGCCAGCGCCACCGAAGCCATTTTGGAAGTCCGCGACGACGGCCATGGTGTTGCGCCCGAAAACCGGCCGGAAATTTTCAAGCCGTATTTTACCACGCACCAGAAAGGCACCGGCCTTGGCCTCGCCGTCGTTTCGCAGATCGTCCTCGCGCACGGCTGGGAAATCGCCTGCCTGCCGAACGATCCCAGGGGAACCATCTTCCGCCTCACGCACCTGAAGATCGCCGCGTAAATCCACCTGCCCGCCACTCCCGCCGCCGTTTCCCACCCGTTTACCAGTGTTCCCAACCTGTCCGGCGTGGCTGTAAACCGGTTTTGCTTCCCTGCGGACATGTTTTCAAACGCTCCCGACACGTCGGCAGCAGCTCCCGACATGTTCGGAATGACTCCCGACATGTCGGGAATGGCTCAGAACCGGTTGCCAGCCGCCGTCAAAATGTTTGAAACTGCCTCCAAAATAACCGCTTGCACCTAAAAAACCTTTTTACGGTCAAACAAACAACACCCAACAACAAACAATACAGCTAATCAAGCGAGATGGGGCTGCTGGACACCCCCGCCAATTAGTGGGCAGACAGACATTCGGCGCCAGGCCGCGCCTGCCCCCCGTCCCGCCCGGATCACACCGGCGGCGCGTCCGGCGGTGGTTTAATCAGCCTTCAATGTCCACGTGCATTCATCGCTCAGGCTTTGGCCGGCGCGTTCGGCGCGGGCTTCGACCTTGTTTTCGCCGGGCTGCAAAGTGACGTTGGGCCAGAGGAACACGCCGTTGGTGCCCCCACTGTGTTCGCCCTGGGAAACGCCGTTGAGCCGCAGCTCCACCTTGGCGGCGTTGGAATAAATTTTCACGTTGGTCACCGCGTTGGTGCGTTCGGTGAACCGGCGGTCGGTGAGGTAAAGCACCGGTTCGTCCGACCAGTTGGCCTTGTAAAAGTAAAAGGCGTCTTTTCGGATCTTGCGGTCGTAGGTGACGAGGCCCTTGTCGTTGCGGCCGGGAATGCCGCCTTCATGGCGGGTGCTGACGGCAAAATCAAACATGCACCAGACAAACGTGCCCCAGACGAACGGACGTTCTTTCATCGCCGCCCACGCGTTTTCGTGGACGATGGCCTGCCATTCTTCGGGATGCCACTGGCCGGAGGTTTTGGGCTGCTTCGGATTGTCCTCGTGCTGCGTCACATTGGCGCCGGCGCCATATTCACTGACACAAAAACCGCCGGACCGGCTGTCGTAGCGGCGTTGGTCGAGCGATGCGGCAAAATCATCCTTGGTGCCCCAGCCGGAATACCAGCCTGGATAAATGTTCCAGCCGAGCAGGTCGGGAATTTTGTTCATTTCGGGAAGTTTTTCCGTGCAGGTGGCGGCAATGACCGGGCGCGTGGGGTCTTCGCCATGGGCGGTGTTGCGCAAATCCTGCAGTTCGCGGTGCGGGTCGGCGTGGCCCTCGCGGATTTCGTTGAACAGGCTCCAGACGAAAATGGAGGGGTGGTTGACATTTTGCCGGATGAGGTCGAGCAACTGGTTGCGCGAGGTTTCCGCGAATTCCGGTCCGGCATTGATTTCATTCACCTGCGGAATTTCCGCCCAGACCAGGATGCCGGCTTTGTCGCACTGGCTGTAAAAATAATCGCTGTGCTGGTAATGGGCGCAGCGGATGACCGTCGCGCCGATTTCCTTGATGAGTGAAATATCCTCATCCATGTCCGCCTCGGAAATCGCCCAGCCCTTATTCATCCGGTCCTGATGCCGGTCCACGCCGTGGAGGTGATAGGGCTGGCCGTTCAGGAAAAATCCCTTGTCCGGATCCACCGAATAAAACCGCAGGCCCAGCGGCTGCTCGACCGAATCCACGACCTCGTCCGCCGCGCGCAATTCCACCACCGCCCGGTAAAGATACGGATCCTTGCGGCCGTTCCAGAGATGCGGCTGCGGCACGGTGACGCGCAGGAAATACGGCGCGGTCACGCCCGGAACCGGCGTGATTTTTTCCTCGCTGCCCGCCACGCGGTTGCCGTCGGCGTCCAGCACGCTGGCCACCAGCGCCAGTTCCCGGCCATTCCGGGCGGCGTTGGAAATTTGCGCCGTCACATCCAGCACCGCCTGCGTGGTTGAAACGCTCGTCTGCAGCCAGGCCACGCCGGGCGAGCCGTGGTCCGTCGGCGTGAAATTTTCCTCGTCCGTCACGATCAAATGCACCGGGCGATACAATCCGCCATAAACCGAGAAGTCCCCGCTCAACGGCGCGATGTCCGGTTCCGGCGCATTGTTCACGCGCACGGCGACCAGATTCGTGCCGCCTGCCGACAACTGTCTGGTGATTTCAAAACAAAAGGCGCCGAAGCCGCCGCGATGTTCGCCCAGCAATTTTCCGTTCAAATAAACGTCCGCCACCGTGCTCGCCGCGCCAAACCACAGGAAATATCTTTTGCCGGCTGCCGGCGCGAGATCCAGTTCGCGGCGATACCAGCCCGGCCCGCGATAATAATTTTTCCCCTGCATCGCATCTTCCCAGCCCCAGCAATGCGGAATCGAAACCGCCGGCCAGCCGGCATCGTCGAAATCTGCCGCCGCCGCGTTCGTGGGGTCGTCCAGTTGAAATTTCCAGCCGGAATCCAGCCGCGTATCTTCGCGGGCAAACGCGTTGAAGGAGAAAAACAGGGCGGCGGCGACGGCAAAAAATTTGTGCATGAACTGAATCATGCCAAAACTCATGCCGGCGGCAAGCGCAACGTCGCGTCGGCTGGGGTTGTTTCCTCACTCGCCTTTTCAAGCAGCGCGTTCGGAAGCGATTTGGCGGCCTTCGCACCCAACTGTTTTAATTTTTCTGTCTGGCTTACAAGGTTTCCAGAACCCGTATGAAGTTTGGTTGAAGCATCTTCCCAGGCTTTGCGTGCCTTGCCGAGTGAATCGCCGACGACTTGCAAATCTTCCACAAAGCCCACGAACTTGTCGTAAAGTTTGCCGCCGCGGTCGGCGATTTCGAGAACGTGCTTTTGTTGGTCGGCCAGTCGCCAGACGTGTGCGACGGTGCGGAGCGTGGCGAGCAAAGTCGAGTTGGTAATGAGCACGACGTTGTGATCCAACGCCTCGGCGAACAATTCTGGCTCGTGCGCAATGGCGGCGAAAAATGCTGCTTCGACGGGCACATACATCAGCACGAAATCCGGCGTGTTGATGCTGTGGATATCGTGATAACGCTTTGCTCCGAGGTCGCGGAAATGCTTGCGCAACGCCTCGACGTGCCGGTCAAGCCCGGCGAATTTGGCCGGGTCGTCCAGTGCGTTTACAGATTCCTCATACGCTCGCAGCGAAACTTTAGAATCAATCACCAGATTACGTTTGTCCGGCAAGTCCACGATCACGTCGAGAAACCGCTGGTCGCCTTCCACGTCTTTTGCGCCGCGCTGGCGTCGGTAGTGCAAATCCCGCTGCAAGCCCGACTTTTCCAAAATCTGGTCGAGCATGTTCTCGCCCCAGTTGCCCAAAGCCTTCACGTCACCTTTGAGCGCCTTGGAAAGATTTGCCGCCTCCGCGCCGATGCGGCTGACCTGCTCCTTGAGCAGCGCGCTGTTGGTGGTCGTTGCCTCGTGAGTTTTGTCGAGGCTGGTTTTAAATTCGCCGAGTTTTTCCTTCAACGGCTTGAGCACGTTTTCGAGGCTTTCGGTGGACTGCCGGTTGAGCTTGGTTGTATTTTCTGCGATGAGCCTTGTCGAAATGCTTTCAAATTCCTTGCGGAATTTTTCCTGGATGGTTTCCAGTTGCTGTCGCTCGGTTGTCAGCCGCTCGTTGAGCAATTTCAATTCCGCATCCAATTCGCCGTTGCGTTTCTCCAATCGCGCCGCGTTGGTGTTGGCCTGTTCGCGCTCGGAACGCAACTGAGCCTCGCGCTGTGTGATTTGATCGCGCAATTCATTTTCGAGCCGCGCATCGGTTGGCGCGATTGTTTGCCTGCGCCCGCCCAGCAGCCAGCCGATAAGCAAGCCCAGCCCGCCACCGATGACGAAGGCGATTGCAATCTGGATTCCAACCGGCATAAATCAAAAGTGCGCGATGACTTCGATCTCCACATTCGCGCCCTTGGGCAGCGCGGCGACCTGCACCGTGGAGCGTGCCGGGAAATTTTCCGTAAAATACTTCGCGTAGATTTCGTTCATGCCGGCGAAGTCGCCGAGGTTGGTCAGGAACACCGTGCTCTTCACGACGTTGGCAAATGTGAGCTTCTGGTCGTCGAGTATGGCCTTCACGTTTTGCAGCACGCGCTCGGTCTGCACCTTGATGTCGCCGGCGACGAGATTTCCCGTCGCGGGTTCGATCGGGATTTGTCCGGCGCAGAAGAGCAGGTCGCCGGTGCGGACACCGTGGTTGTAGGGGCCGACGGCGGCGGGCGATTTCGCCGGCTTGATGATGGTTTTGGTTGCCATAAAGGTGGTGCGAGTGTTGCGTCTTTGAAATCAGAGGTCAAGAAATCCGCTATGCTTTTCATTCGCCCGTCAGCAATGGCGCTGCTATTCTGCGCGGCCAAATAAATGTCCGCGTCGTCCAACAAACATCATGCCGTCGAGCAACTGAAAGCCGCCGCCGAGATTCTCGAACAGGCGGCGGCGAACCGCGCGCTGCTCGCCCAGCTTTCCGTCGAGGATCGAACGCGGCTGCTCAAGGCGGCCGGCGATATTTATTGCCCCGATGTGGCGCAACGCCGCCGACTCGTGAAGGCCAGCTCGAAGCAGCGCAAGGCGGAGAAGACCCAGCGCGACCAGTCCAAGCTCCACGAAACGGGCATTCGCAAGCTGCGCCGCGAAAAAGTCTTCACCACGCCGAATGTTTTTCCGCCGCTCGACTTCAAACAGGAGGAAGTGAAGGACAATCCCGATTTCCGCGAAGTCGTCGAGCCGCAGAACTGTTACATCTGCAAACAGGATTATTCGACCATCCACCATTTCTACGACCAGCTTTGCCCCGAGTGCGCGGAACTGAATTGGGTCAAGCGCACCGAATCCGCCGATTTGCGCGGACGCGTGGCGCTGCTCACTGGCGGGCGCGTGAAGATCGGTTATCAGGCCGGCATCAAATTGCTTCGCGCCGGCGTACAGCTCATCGTCAGCACTCGCTTTCCGCGAGACTCGGCGATGCGCTATGCGGCGGAACCGGATTTCAAAGAGTGGGACAATCGCCTGGAAATTTTTGGACTCGATTTGCGCCATACGCCGAGCGTGGAGGCGTTTTGCAAACATCTGCTCGCGACGCGCTCGCGGTTGGATTTCATCATCAACAACGCCTGCCAGACCGTGCGGCGGCCGCCGGATTTTTACGCGCACATGATGGAGCGCGAAAATGGGCCGTTGCATGACCTGCCAGCGGATGCTGCGAAGTTGCTTGGCGCTTACGAAGGTTTGCGCGGTTATCATTTGCTGCCTGAAGGCGGAGCGCCGGTCTCCGACCCGGCACGTTCAAGAGACGGCCTTCAACACGCCGGGTCGGAGACCGGCGCTCCAATTTCCCCGCTCGCCGGCCTGACCCATGCCGCCGCGCTTTCCCAAGTGCCGCTTTTGCCGGAAGAATTGGAAGCGCAGAAAAGTTTGTTCCCGCAGGGCCAGCTCGACCAAGACTTGCAGCAGGTGGATTTGCGCGAGCGCAATTCCTGGCGACTGCTCATGCACGAGGTTCCCGCAGTGGAACTGCTCGAGGTGCAGCTCGTCAACGCCATCGCGCCGTTCATCCTCAACGCACGGCTCAAGCCGCTGATGCTCCGCACGCCGGAGCGCGACAAGCACATCGTCAACGTCTCGGCGGTGGAGGGGCAGTTTTATCGGAAGTTCAAGACCACGCGGCATCCGCACACGAACATGGCCAAGGCCGCTCTCAACATGATGACGCGCACGGCGGCGGCGGATTACCATGCCGACGGCATCCACATGAACGCCGTGGACACCGGCTGGGTGACGGACGAGGACCCGGCGCACATCGCCGAGCGCAAGGTGACGGAGCACCGTTTTCATCCGCCGCTGGACATCGTGGACGGCGCGGCGCGCATCGTTGACCCGATCATCGCGGGCTTTAACACCGGCACGCACATTTGGGGAAAATTTCTGAAGGACTACTGCGAGACGGATTGGTGAGGGCGAAGTGTAGCAATCAGTAGGTAAAAAGGAACTTTATCCTTCCTTCCAAAGCATTTTAACTCGCGACTGCTTCCCTCTCGCAATTTTCTTTCCCACACCCGCAGCCGGTTTCTTCCTGATCGCTGAAATCGTGGCTGTCCCAGTTCGGATCGAGGCCGAGGTCTTTGAGCATCTGGAGATCTTTTTCCACGGGCTGGTTCAGCGTGGTGAGATAGTTGCCCACCATCAGCGCGCTCGCGCCGGCCATGAAAATCATGCTTTGCGCGTCGCGCAGGTTCACGGTGCGGCCGCCGGCGATCATGATTTCCTGGCGTGACAAAATGAACCGGAAACATGCGATGGTCTTCAGGATTTCCATGACGGGCAGCGGCTCGTTTTTGGCGAACGGCGTGCCGGGAATCGGATTGAGAATGTTGACGGGCACGACGTTTGCGCCGATGGCCTTCAATTCAAACGCGAGGTCGCAGCGGTCGGCGCGCGTCTCGCCCATGCCGATGATGCCGCCGGAACAAATCTTGATGCCGGCCTTTTTCAGATAGCCGATGGTCTCCAGCCGGTCGTCGAACGTGTGCGTGGTGCAGGTGTTCGGGAAAAAGCGGCGTGAGCTTTCGAGGTTGTGGCCGTAGCATTCGAGGCCGGCTTCCTTCAGCCGGTTGGCGACTTCCTGTTTCTTGATGATGCCGAGCGAGGCGTCGGGGCGCGTCTTGCCGCCGGCCTTCAATTCGCGGATGCGGTCGCAGACTTCATCAAGCATCGGGCCTTCGTTGAGGCCTTTCCACGCGGCGACGAGGCCGACGGCGGTGACGTTGTTCTTGTTGGCTTCGTCGGCGGCTTCATTCATCGGTTCCGGTTCGATAAATCCATATTTCGGCGAGCCGGTCTGGTAATGCGACGACTGCGAGCAGAAGCTGCAATTCTCGGAACACGCGCCGGCTTTGGCGTTGACGATGGAGCAGAGGTGAATCTTGTTGCCCTTGAATTGTTCGCGGATGCGGTTTGCCCACGACAGCAAATCGAGAATGTCGGCGGACGTTTCTAAATTGAAGAGCCACGAGGCTTCGTCGCGCGTGATATGTCCGCCGCCCAGCACGCGCTGGCCGAGTTCGGAGATTTTACTGTGATTTGTCGCGTCAACCGGTTTTGCTATCATGGTTGACAGGATAGCTGGCGCGGGAAAATTCCGCAAGCGGACTTCACTTCGCCGCCGGCTGCGAAACGTGCGACGGGATGACGGCGTTGAGATACGCGGCAAGCGAGGCGATCTGCAAATCGTTCAGCGGCCCGCCCTGCGAGGTGGCGAACGCCGGCATGAGCGAGCCGGCTTTGCCCGACGTGATCCAGGTGCGCCAGAATTCCTCGTTGGTCGGCACCTTGAGATTGTGCAAATCGGGCACCATGGTGGCGCGGTTTTGCGCCTCGTGACAGACGGCGCAGATGGCATTAAAAAGATCCGGGCCGTATTTGCCCTCGATACGTTTGACATGGCAGCTCGCGCAGTCGGCCTTGAAAACGGCCTGCCGGTCCGCTTTCGCGGCGGCGATGCCGGCGTCGCGCTGGGCCTCGGTCATCTCCGGCATGGGCGGCTCGGGCAGGATATTGATGCGCAACATCAGGTTTTTAAAACCCTTGTCAGTCGTGACATTGACCTGCTTGAACAGCGTGCCGGCCTTGCCCTGAAGATTAACGCTTAATTTGATCTCCCCGCTCGTGCCGGCGGGCAGCGTCCACGGCGTCGGCGGCAGTTCCGCCGTGGTGCAGCCGCAGGAGGGATGCACCGTGAGAATCGTGAGGTTGCCGGAGGTGACGTTGGTGAAATCAAAGGTGAACCGGGCGAAATCCTGTCCGTTCGTGGCGTCCACCGCCTTCACCGTGGCGTCCCAGGCGATGAGGCCTTCCGGCAGCTGCTGGCCGGCGTGCGAATAATCCGGCACATAAACCGTTCCGGACGTGACTGCGTTGCTTGACTGGGCGGCGGCGGGAAAAATTCCGGCGGCAAGGCCCAGGATCGTCGCGGCGGCAAAAAGGTTCTGGCGCAGTTTCATTGGCGTGGGAATTTAGCAGTTCAATCGCAATTGACGAGCGGGATTTTGTGGCGTGTCAAAATCACAGCCGGTTCAATGCGCTTAGCACGGCCTTGACTGAAGCGAGTTCAATATTCGTGTCCACGCCCGCGCCCCAGCGCGATTTGCTGTCGGCGGTTTTGATTTGAATATAGGAAATGGCCGCCGCCGTTTCTCCGCTGCTCAAGGCGTGCTCGCTGTAATTAGCAATTTCAAAACGCGGAGCATACGAAATCTGGCAAATGCCATTGACCAGCGCGGCCAAAGGCCCGTTGCCATTACCATTTATTCCAGTTTGAACTCCGTTGTAATACAGACTTCCCTGACAATTAACCTTTCCGTTCTTGCTATACGTAGTGAAGTTTTCGAGTCTCCACGGCTCGTTACGCTCGACATATTCCTGCCAGAACATCGCCTTCAATTCCGCGCCGGAAACTTCGCGGCCGAGCTTGTCCACGGCGTCGTTCGCAATCGGGCCGAACTCGCGCTGCATGTCCTTTGGCAACTCGATGCCAAATTCGCTTTCGAGCAGATACGCGACGCCGCCTTTGCCCGACTGCGAGTTCACGCGGATGACCTCGCGGTATTCCCGGCCGATGTCCGCCGGGTCAATCGTGAGATACGGCACGTCCCAATGCTCGCGCTCTTTGCCTTCCCATTCCGCAAGACCTTTTTTAATCGCGTCCTGATGCGAGCCGCTGAATGCGGTGAAGACAAGTTCGCCCGCGTAAGGCTGGCGGGCTGGCACGGTCATGACGGTGCAGCGTTCGTAAACGTCAATGATCGAATTGAGATTTGAGAAATCCAATTTCGGGTCAATGCCGTGCATGTAAAGATTCAACGCCACGGTGACGATGTCCAAATTTCCTGTGCGCTCGCCGTTGCCGAAGAGCGTGCCCTCGACGCGATCCGCGCCCGCGAGCAAGCCAAGCTCCGTCGCCGCGACGCCGGTGCAACGGTCATTGTGTGTGTGCAAGCTGATGACGAGCGAGTCGCGGTTTTTGATGTTGCGGCAAATCCATTCGATTTGATCCGCATAAACATTGGGCATCGCCACCTCGACGGTGTCCGGCAGATTCAAAATCATCTTGTGTTGCGGCGTCGGCCGCCACACGTCCATCACGGCCTCGGAAATTTCCTTCGCGTATTCCACCTCCGTCGCCGAAAAACTTTCCGGCGAATACTGGAGCATGATTTCCGTGCCCTTGAGCCGGTGCAAACGATCCTTGATCATCCGCGCGCCGTTGACGGCGATGGCCTTGATTTCGTCCTTCGACTTGCCGAACACGACGCGGCGCTGCGCCGGCGAGGTCGAATTATACATGTGGATGATGACCTTCTTCGCGCCGATCAAAGACTCGACGGTTCGCTCGATCAAGTCCTCGCGCGCCTGCACGAGCACCTGAAGCCATACGTCGTCCGGCGCGCGCTTCTCCTCGATGAGCCGGCGGTTGAACGTGAACTCGGTGTTCGAAGCCGACGGAAAACCGACCTCGATTTCCTTGAAACCAATCTTCACGAGCGTCTGGAACAATTCCAGTTTCTGCGACACATTCATCGGCACGGCAAGCGCCTGGTTGCCGTCGCGCAAATCCACGCTCGCCCAGCGCGGCGCCTGCGTGAGAACGCGGTTGGGCCACTGGCGTTCCGGCAAGTGGATGGGCGGGAACGGACGGTATTTTTTGGACGGATCTTTTTGCATGGTCGTTTGGCTTTCTAATTATCGCCTTCCGACGGCCGGGTTAAAACAAAAAACCCACCGCCGGGCCGGCGGTGGGGTTTTGATAAATCTGGTGAACGCTCAAAACCCAGCCGCCGCGCTGGTCAGCAGCGCGTTCGTAAGCAGCAGGTTCAAGTTGAGATTCACGGGCGAAGCATAGTTCATTTGTTTTGTCTTGTCACTGGCAAAATTGTTGAATGAGCCGATGACATCCGAACCTGATGCGGCCCCGGTGACCGCCGGTTATCGCCGCGACGCGGACCTGCTGCTGGCGGTGCTGGCGACCGTCGCGGTGCTGGCGCTGCATTGGTTTTTCCTCAACCACATCGGCGGGCTGTGGCGCGACGAAGTGAACTCAGTCAACATCGCGCAGGGCAAGCTGAGCCAGATCGCCCAGGATTCCTTTCCGATTTTATATCCGCTGCTGCTGCGCGGCTGGAGCGCGCTCGGCCTAGGTGGAACCGATCTGGGCGTGCGTTGGTTTGGCGTGCTGGCGGGATTGTGTCTCACCGCCGTTTTTTGGCTGGCGGCCTGGTGGACGCGGCGGGCACCGCCGCTGTGGTCGCTCGTGCTGGTGGCATTGAACGCCTGGGTGATTTACTATGCCGCCTCGTTGCGGGCCTACGGTTTCGGCAGCGCGATGATCGCGCTGTGCGCGGCGGCGGCCTGGCATTTCATCCAAAATCCCGGACGAAAATCCTGGCTGATTTTTACGATGACGGCGGTGTTGAGCGTCCAGACGCTTTATCAAAATTCCGTTTTAGTTGCGGCCATTTGCGCCGGAGGGGTCGTGGTTGTGCTGAGCCAGAAAAAATTCAGACGGGTCATCGCCATTTTTCTCGCTGGGCTGGTGGCGGCAATTACGCTGCTGCCCTACTGGCATAATGTCGTCGGGATGCCGCAGGGCGCTTCGCCGCTGCGGATGGACTTTGACCGCCTCGTCGCGCTGAACAACCTCGACACGCTGCTGGCGTATCCGCTGGGGCAATTTATCTGGGTGTGGCTGGCGCTGGTCGGCTTCGTCCTGCTCCGCGCCATCGCCGGTCTTTTTTCCACGCGCGACGACCGTTCCCTGTTTGCCACCGTGACGCTGGTTTTAGGCGCGGTCTCGTTTTGGATTTTTTTGCGGCTGGCAAATTTTCCAGTCCAGCCGTGGTATTTCCTGCCGCCGGTGGCGCTGACGGCGGTCTGCCTAGAAGCGGCCCTGCCACGGCCGGCCGGTCGTTTCCGCGCACTGCTCTGGGGCGGGCTGGCAGCCGGGGCGGCCATTTCCGCCAGCTTCGCCGGTCCGGTGCTGGACTGGCGTTTCACGAATGTTGACCGGCTCGCGGAAAAAGTGGCGGCGTCCGCCGGCGAAAAAGATTTCGTGGTCGTCACGCCATGGCAGATTGGAATCACCTTCGCACGGTATTTCAAAAGCCCCTGCGCCTGGACGACCGTCCCGCCGATGGCCGATCATTCCTGCCATCGTTTCGACCTGCTGCAAATCCAGATGCAAAACACCAACGCGATGCAGCCGGTGCTGGAGCAAATCGCCAGCACGCTGCGCTCCGGCGGCACGGTCTGGGTCGTGGGCGGCATCAACCAAGCGGATGGCACAAACGCGCCGGCGTCGCCGCCGCCGCCGCCGTTGCCGGCCAGCGGCTGGAATGAAACCCCGTATCGCTTCACTTGGAACGGCCAACTCGGCTGGCAACTGCACCACAGCTCGACGAACATTGAGATCGTGCCTGTGGGCAACAATCAAGACGTGAATAACGAAGCCGTCACCCTGTCAAAAGTGACGGGCTGGAAAAACTAGGGGAAAAATCCCGGCGGAGATCAGCCGATGAACGCCGCGTGGACTGCCTTCACCGCCTGCTCGCCTTTCGCGAGGTCAATGACCACGGAGATTTTGATTTCGCTGGTGGAAATCATGTCAATGTTCACGCCTTCGTTCGCCAGCGTTTCAAACAGTTTTCCCGCCACGCCGGTGTGCGACTTCATGCCGACGCCGACGATGGACAGCTTGCCGATCTTCTCGGCGGTGATGACGTCGCGGTAGCCGACTTCGCCTTTCAAGCCGGCGATGACCTTCTGCGCCTTGAGCAGATCCGGCTTGTCGGCGGTGAAGGAAATGTCGGTGGACGGCGTGCCGGTGCCGTGGCTGATGTTTTGGATGATCATGTCCACGTTCACGGTCGCGTCGCCGAGCGCCTTGAAAATCTTCGCGGCCACGCCGGGCTTGTCCGGCACGCCGACGAGCGTGATCTTGGCCTGGTTTTTGTCGAGCGCGACGCCGCGGACGACGACGCCTTCCATGCTTTTCGTTTCTTCTTTCACAATAGTTCCGGGGTTGTCATTGAGGCTGGAGCGAACCTCGAATACGACTCCAAATTTTTTGGCAAATTCCACCGAGCGGCTCTGCATCACCTTCGCACCGAGGCTGGCGAGCTCGAGCATTTCGTCGTAGGAAATTTCCGGCAGCTTCTTCGCCGTCGGCACGATGCGCGGATCGGTGGTGTAAACGCCGTCCACGTCCGTGTAAATCTGGCAAAGATCAGCCTTCAATGCCGCTGCGAGCGCAATCGCCGTCAAATCCGAACCGCCGCGGCCGAGCGTCGTGATCTGGCCCGTCGCCGTCTCGCCCTGAAAACCGGCGACGATGACGACATTGCCGGCGTTGAGCGCGGTGTGAACTTGCTTCGGCGTGATGTTGTGAATCTTCGCCTTCGTGTGGACGCCGTCGGTGACGATGCCCGCCTGCGCGCCGGTCATGGAAACCGCCGGCACGCCGATGGTTTGCAGCGCGATGGCCGTGAGCGCGATTGTCTGCTGTTCGCCGGTCGCGAGGAGCATGTCCATCTCGCGTTCGCTCGGCAGCGGCGCAATGTCTTTCGCCAGTTTGATCAAGCCGTCCGTCACGCCGCTCATCGCCGAGACGACGACAACAACCTGGTCGCCGCGTGAACGGTATTCCGCCACGCGCTTGGCGACGTTCTTGATGCGGTCGGTGTTGCCGACCGACGTGCCACCATATTTCTGAACAATCAATGCCATACGAAAATATTTGGAGCTGTGCCGACACTGCTGCCCGGAAGCTCAAAACGGAAACGGGAGCATAGTCAGAAGTTCCGCGTTTGAAAAGTGCGGAGTTGTGCCGTCACGCCTTCGCCTGCGTCTCTACCCAGCGCGCGAAGAGCCAGAGCAGGTCCGACAGCCGGTTGAGAAAAATAATGATCTCGTCGTTCTTCAACTCGCCGGCGATCTGCAAATCGCACACGCGGCGTTCCGCGCGGCGGCAGACCGTGCGCGCCACGTCCAGTGCGGCGGAGTTGTGCGTCGCGCCCGGTGTCGCCCAGCCCTTGAACGAAATGTTCTGCGCCTCGATTTCGTTCACCAGCGCGTCGAGTTTGGCCGTCAGCGCTGGTGTAACCAGGGAGAATCCACCTTTGATGTAGCGTTCCAAATCTTCATTCAGCACCGCCAGTTCACCCATGAGAATCACGAGGTCTTTCTGGATGGCCAGCAGGTTGACGCGCACAAACTCGTGTTCCGCCGTCGCGCGGGCGAGGCCGAGCGCGGCGTTCAATTCATCCACCGTGCCGTAGGCTTCCACACGCGGATGATTCTTGGCGACGCGCCGGCCATACATCAAGGCCGTCGTGCCGTTGTCGCCGGTTTTGGTTGCGATGCTCATGAGAATTAATTTACGGCGGCGGCGTGGAGGACAATGGTGGCGGGTTGAATTCCCGGCGCGGAAACGTTCACGGTGACTTCGCCCGCAGTTTCCGTTGATCCCAGAATGGCGAGTCCGCGTCCGTGAAACGCTTTGCGCGTCGGGCCTTGATAGGGTTCGGGACTGTTCAAATCGCCGTTTTCAAGGCCGAGCAAGGTGGCCGGGCCGTTGATGGCAAAAGTCACTTCCGGCTCCGCGTTGGGAACGCGAACGCCGTTGGCATCCACGATGCGAAATTCCAAGTGGCAAATGTCCCGGCCGTCGGCGTGCAGATTCGTCGAGTCCGCAATCAATTCAATGCGGTTGGCCGCACCGGCGGTTTGCAATTCATAAGCGGCAACTTCCTTGCCCTGATTGCGTCCGACGGCCTTGAGCACGCCTGGTTCAAAGGGGATTCGCCAGGCCAGCACGCCGTTCGTGGCTTCCGAAATACTTTTGGCGCCGATGACCCGGCCGTTCAAAGTGAGCGTGACTTCGGGGCAATTCGCGTAGCACTGGACGGTGACGATGGAATTCGACGGCCAGTTCCAATGCTCCACGGCGAAGCTGCCTCGGCGTCCCATGCCGCGATTTTGACTGGCCGCGCACAGGTAAACCATGGGCTGGTCGCTCCAGAGGCTTTGGCGAAACCACGCGAGCGGTTTTTTGAACCCGCATAAATCGAGCAGGCCCGGACCGCTGGCGCGATTCGGCCACTGGCCGGCCTCGCCAAGATAATCAATGCCCGTCCACAAAAACTGGCCGGAAATATATTCATTGTCGCGAACTGCAGCCCACGCCGCATAGGCCTGGCTGTTCTCGCTGCCATAAATGATCCGCCGGGGAAATTTCCGGTGGTCATCCGCGTAGCGGGATTCCTGGTAATTATAGCCGGCGGCATCCAGCATTTCCGGGAGCCCCACGGCTTCGGACATGCTCACGGTCGCCAGTGCCGCCGTGACCGGACGGGTGCGGTCCAGGGATTTGACCGCAGCAATCAGCGGCGCGGCACATTTCACGAGCTGCTGCGCCGGGGGATTGCCGGGATGATAATCCCCGCCCAGCACCGGGTCGGTGAACGGGTCATTCGCATAATCCACTTCGTTGCCGATGCTCCACAGGATGATGCACGGATGGTTCCGGTCGCGCCGGACCATGTCCTGCAGGTCCGTGACGGCCCATTGGTCAAAAATTTCCGCATAACCGAACCGGCTCGGCAAACCGTCGTTGCGGCCGGTCACCCATTTGTTTTTCGACGGCGTGAACTCGTCAAACGCCTCGTCCATCACCAGAAACCCCAGCCGGTCGCACATCTCCAAAAGTTCGGGCGCGGGCGGATTGTGGCTCGTGCGAATGGCATTCACGCCCAGCTCCTTCAACAGGCGCAGCCGCCGCTCCAAAACCTTGTCCGGCACCGCCGCTCCGAGGCAGCCCGCATCGTGGTGAATGCAAACGCCCTTTAATTTAACCGACCGGCCATTCAGTAGAAAACCCTTGTCGGCATCAAACACGGCCGTGCGGATGCCGAACGCAGTCGCCGTCTCGTCCAGTACGCTTTCGCCTGACTTCACCCGGCTTTTTAGCGCGTATAATGCCGGCGCGTCCGGCGACCACAACTGCGCGGCGGGGATTTTTATTTTTTGCACAATCGTCTGCGCCGCGCCGCCGCCCGCGCTCTTTGAAGTGATCAGCGTCCCGACACTTTTGCCGTCCGGCCCGAAAATCTCCGATTCCAATGCGAAGTTTTTCTGGTCGCCCGAATCGTTTTGAACAGTCGTCTCAATGCGAATCACCGCGCCACCGCCCGAGATTTTTGGCGTGGTGACATAAATGCCGTCGTGCGCGAGGTGCAGTTGATCCATCACGCACAGCCGCACATGGCGGAAAATCCCCGAGCCGGTGTAAAACCGTGCGTCGGCAAAACGCGAATGGTCCACGCGCACGGCCAGGACATTGTCCGCCCCGCCAAATTTCAAACACGGGGTCAGGTCGCATTGGAAGCTGGAAAAGCCATACGGCCGCCCGCCCACCTGCGCCCCGTTGAGCCACACTTCCGAGTTGTCATACACGCCGTCGAACTCCACCACCACGGTTTTTCCTTTTTGCGCGTCCGCCAGTTTGAAATGTTTTCGATACCAGCCGACGCCGCCGGGCACGAAGCCGGTGCCGCTGGCGTATTCCGGGCTGAACGGACCTTCGATGCTCCAGTCGTGCGGGACGTTCACGCGCCGCCACGCGGAATCGTCAAAATCTGCCATCGCCGCCGTCGGAAAATCGCCCCGGCTGAAACTCCAGTCAAAATCGAAGTCAACGACGGAGCGCGCCGATGCCACCGCCGCCGGGCAAGGGACGGCCAGCAGTGACAAAACCAGACTGAATAAAAGCAGTCTTGAAAAATGTGGTTTCATGGTGTGCCGGGCCTGGAAAAACGATGCTAATCGGCACCGGGATTTTGTCCAGTCAATGACGATTTGAATCACTGGTGAGCTTGCTCGTGCTGGCGACTGTGGTTGGCGGCATCGCCGGCAGGGTAATCCGTTGATAATTCAAAATCCCCTTCACGATCGCCGCCGCAATCTGCTTCCGGTAGCCCGCGTCAAAAATCTTCTTCCCCTCCACCGGATGCGTCATGTAGCCGCTCTCGATGAGGATGGCCGGCATGTCACAATCGCGCAACACCGCAAACCGCGCCCGCCGCACGCCGCGGTCGTCCACGGACAGATTTTTCACCAGCGCCCGCTGCACCTGATACGCCAGCAGCAGGCTCTTCTTCTCGGAAAGGTTGGCCGGCGTCGCGCCGTAGTTCGCGCCTTCGCCCTGCGAGTTGGACGACGCCGCGCCGACCGGCGTGATGCAATACGTCTCCGGTCCGCTCACGTCGGCCTTGCCGACATCCGTCGCATTGAAATGCAGGCTCACGAACAAGTCCGCATGCGCGCGGTTGGCGATGTCCGGCCGCACCGGCAGTTCCACGAACTGATCCTTCGTGCGCGTGAGGATGACCCGGAAACCGGCCGCCGCCAGCTCGTCGCGCAGTTCCAGGGCGAGGGGCAGGGTGTAATTCTTTTCATAATGCCAGCCCACGCGGTTGCCCGAATCTTTCCCGCCGTGGCCGGGGTCGATGACGATGGTGGAAATCCTCCGGCCCGGAAATTTCGGCGCGAAGACCAGCGGCTCGATGGTCCGGGCCAGATCCAGTTGGGCGATGGCAAACTGGCCCTTGTCCGCCGCCACCGGGAACGACAGCGCCACGTTCACGCCGTTGATCTGCACCGAGCGAGAATCCTTGTCCAGCACCAGCCGCGACGTGCGGTTGGTCAGGACGATTTCATCACCGCGCCGTGACGCCGTGCGGAAGCCGTTCGCGTCCGCCCAGTCCGCGAGCGGCTCGTAGCTGTGGCCGTTGACGAACGCCGCGTGCCCCGCCGGCGCAACGAGCGCGACGGCGAACAGCAACAGCTGGGCAAAACGGACATTCATGGTCGCGCAAGATAAAGGGCAACGCCCCAAAGCCAAAGGGGAAATTTAATGACAGGCGTGCGAAATTGAACACCGGAACCGGTTCAACTGAGCCGCCAAACCAATCTCAGCTCAACAGTTTCTCAAACCGCGACGCCGCAGCGTCCCATTGTGCGGAGTCCTGCGGGGTAAAAGTTTTCAGCTCGAAAGAATTCCGCACGATCTCCCGCGCCGCCTCGTGGGATTCCACATGGCCGAGCGCGATGGCCTGAATGAGGATGTTGCCCAGCGCGGCGCATTCCGTCGGGCCGGCGAGCACGGGAATCTTCAGCGCGTTGGCGGTGAACTGGTTCAGCGTGGCATCCTTGCTGCCGCCGCCGACGATGTGCAGGCGTTTGATTTTTGTGCCGATGAGCCGCTCGGTGCGCCGCAGGGTGCAGCGGTAAAACAGCGCGAGGCTTTCGTAAATGCAGCGGACGCAGGCGCCGATGCCCGCCGGCACGGGCTGGCCGGTTTCGCGGCAGAAGTCGGCGATCTTCCCCGGCATGTCGTCGGGGCTGAGGAAGCGCGGGTCGTCGGGATTGATGAGCGAAACGAACGGCGCGGAGGCGACCGCCAATTGTTCCAGCTCGGTGAATTCCAGCTTCTTGCCGGCCTTCGCCCAGTTGCGGCGCGATTCCTGGAGGAGCCAGAGGCCAACGATGTTCTTGAGCAGCCGCACGGAATCGCCGAAGCCGATTTCGTTGGTGAAGCCGAGATTGCGGCTCTGGTCGTTGATGACGGGCTGCGGCTTTTCAACGCCCATGAGCGACCAGGTGCCCGAACTCAGGTAGGCCCAGTCCTCGCCGCTGGCGGGCACGGCGGCCACCGCCGCGCCGGTGTCGTGCGAGCAACTGGCGATGACCTCGATCTGCGGCAGGCCGACTTCGGTCGCGAGATTTTTTTTCATCGGCCCGAGCCTGGTGCCGGACGGACAAATCGGCGCAAACAAATCTTCGCGCAGGCCGAGCGCGGTGAACAGGCGCTTGGACCAGCGCTTGTAGGTTGGATTGTAAAGCTGCGTGGTGCTGGCGTTGGAAACCTCGTTGCGCGCCACGCCGGAGCAGAAGTAATTGATCGCATCGCCGATGAGCAGGATGTGTTTGCCCTGGGCGAGGCGCTCGGCCGGCTCGGTGACAATCTGGTAAATCGTGTTCAGCCCCATGAACTGGATGCCGGTGATGGAGTAGATGGTCGGCCACTCGACTTTTTCCTTCACCAGCTCGACGCCGGCGACGGTGCGCGAATCACGATAGCACCACACAGGCAGCACCGGCAGGCCGCGCTCGTCATAAATCACATAGTCCACGCCCCAGGAATCGGTGCTGATGCTGGCGATGGGCAGGTTTTTGGCGGCGGCCTTTTTCAGGCCGGTCTTCAGCTCGTTCAGCAAGCGATCGAAATCCCAGTGCAGCGCGCCGGCCACTTTTTTCGCGCCGGTGGGAAAGCGGTGGAGCTCCTCCAAGGCAATTTTCCCGTCGTCGAGCGTGCCGAGGATGAGCCGACCGCTGTCCGCGCCGAGGTCGCAGGCGAGATAATATGTGGGCATAAAGAAATTCGTGCGCAGTTTAAGCATTGCCGGCAAAGTGTCAAAAAGTTTGCCAACCGCCGGCGGCGGCGTATTTTGGGGCACTTGAAATTATGAGCACCCAACTTGACCAGCTAAAACAGTTCACCGTCGTGGTCGCCGACACCGGCGATTTCGCCTCGCTGAAGCAGTTCGCGCCGCGCGACGCCACCACCAATCCGTCGCTGATCCTCAAGGCCGCGCAGATGCCGGAGTATCAATACCTCGTGGACAAGGCCATCGCCGACAACAAGGCGAAGTTCAGCGGCAAAGAATTATTGGCGCACATCCTCGATGATCTGATGATTCTGTTCGGCCTGGAAATTTTGAAGATTGTGCCCGGCCGTGTCTCCACCGAGACCGACGCGAACATGTCCTTCGACACCGACGCGCTCGTTGCCAAGGGTCGCCACTTCATCGAGCTTTACAAAAAGCAGGGCATCGCGCGCGAACGCATTCTCATCAAGATCGCCTCGACGTGGGAAGGCATCCGCGCGGCTGAAATCCTCCAGCGCGACGGCATCAATTGCAACCTCACCCTGCTCTTCTCGCTCGCGCAGGCCGTCGCGTGCGCCGAGGCGAAGGCGAAACTGATTTCGCCGTTCGTCGGCCGCATCATGGACTGGTATAAGGCGAAGGAGAAAAAAGATTTTGCCCCTGCCGAAGATCCCGGCGTGATTTCAGTGAAGGAAATTTATTCCTACTACAAAAAGTTTGGCCATGCGACCGAGGTGATGGGCGCGAGCTTCCGCAACGTCGGCGAAATCCAGGAACTTGCCGGCTGCGATCTGCTGACCATCAGCCCGCAATTGCTCGGCGAGCTGCAAAAGAGCGCCGCGCCGCTGCCACGCAAGCTGAGCCCCGAAATCGCGCGCGACAGCAAGATTGAGAAGCTGCCACTCGACGAAAAGAAGTTCCGCTGGTTGTTCAATGAGAACGCGATGGCCACGGAAAAGACCGCCGAAGGCATCCGCCTCTTCAACGCCGACGCGCAGAAACTGGCGCAGTTCGTCGCCGCGAAGTTGTGAGCGAAACTTGACTAGCGGGCTTGGAAAAATTAGTCTGTCCGCCCGGTTGGTGGTCGTAGCTCAATGGTAGAGTCCAAGCTTGTGGAGCTTGTTGTTGCGGGTTCGAATCCCGTCGGCCACCCCATTTCAAATCGAATAGTCGTCCGAGAAGATTTTCACGTTTTTCAGTTCCACGAAAACCTGTTCGCCCGGCTTAGGCGACAATTCCTGAAACAGTTCCTTGCTCAACTGCACGGTGAACTGCTCCCCGCTGTCCAGCCGCTTCAATTCCAGATTCGCCACCGGCCCGGCGGCGTTGGAGCGGACTACCAGCGCGGGCAGCGCCGGACCGCCTGCCAGACGCGTCACGCGGATGTCGTGCGGGCGTACAAACGCGACCGCCGCAGAATCCTGTTCACCGGCGGCGTCCGGCGTGGCAAATTCCGTCCCGCCAATCACGACCGCGCCGTCTTTGACGCGGCCGCTGAACAGGTTCACGTTGCCGAGAAAATCATAAACGAATGGTGACGCAGGATGATCGTAAATCTCCTCCGGCGTGCCGATCTGCTCGATCTTGCCGTCGCGCAGAATCGCCACGCGGTCGGAAACTTCCAGCGCCTCTTCCTGGTCATGCGTCACAAACAAGGTAGTGACGTGGATTTCATCGTGCAACTGGCGCAGCCAGCGGCGCAATTCCTTGCGCACCTTCGCATCCAGCGCGCCGAACGGTTCGTCGAGCAGGAGAACTTTCGGCTCGACGGCCAGCGCACGGGCCAGCGCGACGCGTTGCCGCTGGCCGCCGGAAAGCTGCGACGGAAACCGTTTGGCCATCGGCTCGAGCTGGATGAGGCCCAGCAATTTTTCCACGCGGGCGCGGATGTCAGCTTCCGGCGGCCGCGTTTCTTTTGGACGCACGCGCAAACCGAACGCGATGTTTTCAAACACGCTCATGTGGCGGAACAGCGCATAGTGCTGGAAGGCAAAGCCGGCCTTGCGCTCGCTCGCAGGAATCTGCGTCACGTCCTCGCCGTAAAACAAAACCTGCGCCTCGCCGGGGTTGTCGGGAAACTCCAGCCCGGCAATCGTGCGGAGCAAAGTCGTCTTGCCGGAACCGGACGGGCCGAGCAGCGCAACGAGTTCGCCGGACTCGACCTTGAGGCTGACGTTATCGAGCGCAGTGAAGCTGCCGAATTTCTTGGTGACGTTTTTGACTTCGACGCTCATGGATTGATCTCGATTTCGTTCAATGCGGCGTTCTTGTGTTCCACCCACGTCTTCAAGCCGAGCGTGATGAGCGCGAGAAACGCCAGCAGCGACGCCACAGCGAACGCGCCGGTGAAATTGTAGTCATCATAAAGCGCCTCGATGTGCAGCGGAATGGTGTTGGTCTGCCCGCGAATCCGTCCGCTGACGACCGCAACCGCGCCAAATTCGCCCATCGCGCGGGCGTTGCACAAAATCACGCCGTAGATCAAACCCCATTTGATGTTCGGCAGCGTCACGCGCCAGAATGTCTGCCAGCCGCTCGCGCCAAGGACGCGCGCGGCCTCCTCCTCGCTGCGGCCCTGCGCCTGCATGAGTGGAATCAATTCGCGTGCGACGAATGGGAACGTGACGAAAATTGTCGCAAGCACGATGCCGGGCACCGCGAAAATGATTTTGAAATCGTGCTCGTTCAGCCAGTTCGCCAGCCACGGAAATTTTGGGTTGTCGGCATTCAGGTAAAGTCCCAGCCAGCCTTGCGCGCCAAAAACCAGGACGTAGATCAAACCGGCAATCACCGGCGAGACGGAAAACGGCAAGTCAATCAGCGTGAGCAGAATATTTTTGCCGGGGAAATCGAACTTCGCAATTGCCCAAGCGGCACAAACACCGAAGACGCAATTCAGCGGCACGGCGATGGCGGCGGCGGTGAGCGTCAGCTTGATGGCGCTCCAGGCGTTCGGATCGCGCAGGGTTTCAAAATAAAATCCGACGCCCTTGGCGAACGCCTGCGTGAACACGAACACGAGCGGCAGAAACAGAAACAAACTCAAAAACACCAGCGCGGCGCTGATGAGCAGGCGACGCACGACCAGCGGCTCGCTCGTCGTGTGGCGTTGCACGGCTTGGTGCGGAGTGTGGAATGTGGTCGCGGCGGGTGTCATGCGAGGTTGTTGGTGTTGTAGCGGTTCGTCCACCATTGCAGCACGTTGATGGCGAGCAGTAGCCCAAACGAGACGATGAGCATCACGACGGCGATGGCGGTGGCCTTGGCATAGTCAAACATGTCCAGCTCCTGCATGATGACGACGGGCGTGATCTGCGTTTTCATCGGGATGTTGCCGGCGATGAAAATGACCGAGCCGTATTCGCCCAGCGCGCGGGCGAACGCCAGCGCAAAACCGGTGAGCAGCGCCGGCGTTAGCATCGGCAAAATCACGCGCCAGAAAACCTGCCAGCGGTTCGCGCCAAGACTGGAAGCGGCTTCTTCCAGTTCCGGATCGAGATCCTCAAGAATCGGCTGCACGGTGCGCACGATGAACGGCAGGCCGATGAAGGTCAGCGCGATGAAAATACCGAGCTGCGTATTGGCGACCTCGATGCCCAGCGGTTGGAGCAATTGGCCAAGCCAGCCGGTCTTCGAATAAAGCGCCGCCAGCGTGATGCCCGCCACGGCCGTCGGCAAGGCGAATGGCAAATCCACCAGCGCATCAACAATTCTTTTCCCAAAAAATTCGTAGCGAACCAATACCCACGCGACGACCAGGCCGAAAACAGAGTTGACCAGCGCGGCGAAGAAAGACGCGCCAAAAGTCAGGCGATACGACGCCATCGCGGTCGGCATGGTGACGGTGTGCCAGAACTGGGGCCAGGTCAGCGTGGAAGTTTTCCAGAAGACCGCGCCCAGCGGAATCAGCACAATGAGGCCGAGGTAAAAAAGCGTGAAGCCGAGCGTCAGTTTGAAGCCCGGCAGCACGCGAATTTTTCTGGCTTTGATGCGTTCGTTCGCCACGGTTTAGAGGTTCGGAGCGTAGGCGATGAACTTGCTGTATTCGAGCAAAATTGTCTGGAGCGCGGCGACAAAGGCAAGCTCCTTCAGAAACTCCGGCGGTGCGGACGGCGTTTCCAGAATGATCTCGAACGGGCGCGGCCGGACTTTCGGCGGCGCGCTCAAAATGCCTTCGTAGCCTTCGCGGATGATGCCGTTGCGGGCGTTGAAGCCGTCTATCACGCGGCGTCCGTCGCGCGGCAGGAATTTTTCCGCCGCCGCCAGCGCGGGCGTGATGAGATTTTTGGTCAAGGTCGCGCCGTGGGCGAAGCCGTAAAAACCGGTGCTGGTGTCGTCGGTGTGCAGTGAAATGATGCCTTGAAACGAACGGGAGATGAGTTCGGCTTGCAGGAGACGGACTTCCGGCTCGGTAGAATTGCGCCAGAACTCGCGGTTCAGATCCTTGCCGCCGCGCGAATGGCGCGTGTTGTCCTCAAAACCGGTGGGATTGCAGACGGGATAAAACGAAAGATAATAGCCGGTCGCGAGTTCCGGCCGGGTTTCGAGCAGCTTGATGAACTGGACGAGCGCGTGGACGCCTTCCGGTTCATCACCGTGGACGCCGGCAAAAACGCCGATGCGGATCGGCGTGTCGCCGCCGCGCGGGCCGACGAAAAGATAGCGCGGCAGTTCGTAACTCTCGCCGTCCACCTCAAACCGCGCGTCGTGGTTGGCGACGAGATTCGGCGAAGTCGCGACGATTTTTTCCAAAGGCGCCAGCAGTTCGGCGAGGTCGCGACGGGACGAGCGCGCCGGTTGGGCGCTGATTCTTGAATGGGTGGCAATCGTCATAATTTTTTGCTTTCGCGTGGTTAATTTTGCGGTTGGAAAATTTGGTCAAAAACGCCGCCGTCGGCGAAGTGCGTCTGCTGCGCCTTCGTCCAGCCACCGAATTCCTGGTCAACGGTGACGAGCTTCACCTGGTTGAAATTCGCGGCGTATTTCGCGGCGATGGCCTCGTTCCGCGGACGGTAAAAATTCTTCGCCGCGATTTCCTGGCCTTCGTCGGAGTAGAGATATTTCAAATACTCATTCGCCACTTCGGTCGTGTGATGGCGCTTGGCGTTTTTGTCCACGATGGTCACGGGCGGTTCGGCGAGGATGCTCAATGACGGCGTGACAATGTCGAACTTGTCCGCGCCAAATTCTTTCAACGCGAGGTGCGCCTCGTTTTCCCACGCCAGCAGCACGTCGCCAATCTGGCGCTGGGCAAATGTGACGGTGGAACCGCGCGCGCCGGAATCCAGCACCGGCACATTCTTGTAGAGCTTGGTGATGAAGTCGCGGGCGGCGGCGTCATCATGATTGTTTTTTTCCAGCGCGTAGGCGTAGGCGGCAAGATATGCCCAGCGCGCGCCGCCGGAAGTTTTTGGATTCGCCACCACCACGCTCACGCCCTTTTTCACAACATCGTCCCAGTCTTTGATTCCTTTGGGATTGCCTTTGCGAACCAGAAAAACAATCGTCGAGGTGTAGGGCGTGCTGTTATCCGGCAGGCGTTTCTGCCAGTTGGCGGGCAGCAGCCGCGCCTGCGTGGAAATTGCATCAATGTCATAGGCCAACGCCAGCGTCACGACATCCGCTTCAAGGCCGTTGATGACCGACTGCGCCTGCTTGCCAGAGCCGCCGTGCGACTGGGAAATGTCCACGTCGTCGCCGGTTTTGGCCTTCCAGTATTTGGCGAAGGCGGCGTTGTATTCGACGTAAAGCTCACGCGTCGGATCGTAAGAGACATTGAGCAGCTTGATTTCAGCGGCATTTGCCGCCATAGCAAGCGCAACAAACAGCAGAAGATTTAAAAAATATTTCATGGAATTATGCCATTGCACGATGGTGATCAAAATGCCAGTTGAACGCGGGTGAACAACACATTTTCGGACTGTGCTGGCACGCCGGTCGTCGGGCCGGTGTAGCCGCCAAAGGTCGTGTGGGAAAAACTGACGTCGGCGCGGATATTTTTGTTGAGATACCAGTTCAGCCCAAGAGCCCAGGATTGCGCGCGGTCGGCCGACACCGTCGGATTGGCCAGACTCGTATTGACCGACGAACCTTTGAAGACATCGCTGTCCACATTCAATTCGGCGAAACGCGCCACGACCTGCCACGCGCCCCATTGGTTGAGACGCGGGTCGAAATTTTGCCGCGGCGTGATGCCGTTGTAGGACGCATCTTCGCCGGTGAGCAGCCATGATCCGGCGACTTCCCAGGCGGTGTTGTGCACGTCAACATTCTTGGAGCCGCCGGTGGAATCGTTGCTCACGCGCTGGTCGGAAATGACATATTCGCCGAGCAGGCCAAACGGCCCGTAGTAATAATATGATTGCGGGGAAAGCCGCCAATGCACCCCGGAGGCATACACATTCTTGTTGTAGGTGAAAAATTTCTGCTGGCCGTCCGTGGTGTAGCCGGGTGTCAGGCTGGTGGTCGCATTGGTCGCCGGTTGGTCATTTTCATAGCTGCCAGCCACGCCAAATCCAAATCCGCGCAGCGCATTCACGTCGGTATTTTTCCACGGCTGGAAAATCAACCGCGAAACGAGCGCCTTGTTGTTCTGGGAAAACTGGTTTGTGGTGGTGCCGTTATAGTCCGAGACACCGTTGAAAATGCCCACGGTATAGCTGGCCGCCCCGCCATACAAATCACCTTTGAGCGCCAGCCCCAGATCGCGGTTGGGCACCAAATCTGTTGCCAGCGAGCGTTCGTTGAACTGGATGTTTGCGTCGGCCTGCAAGGCTTCTATGCCGACGGGCGACTTGAATTTGCCCACCTGCACCTGAAATTCCGGCGCGTAACGATAGTTCAAATATGCGTCAAAAATCTGCACCGTGCTCCCGCCGAAATCCGGCACGAACATATAATCAAAATCCCGATACACCGTGCCGGAAAGAATGGGGCGCGCGCGCCGGAGCAAAAAGCCGTCCACGCCCTTCGCGTTGTCATCGTGAAAAAACGTTCGGCTGTCAACCTGGATCACCCCGTGAATCTGCGTCACGAAATTCGAGTCTGCCGAGCTGAAGCTGAAACCGTTGGCACCTAGGGTGATTTTCGGCGCGGTCGCGGCTTTGGCCGCCGCCGCATCCTGGTCAATTTCCCGCTGGCGCTGCAAAATGCGCACCTGCTGGTCCAGATCCGAGATGGTCGCCGCCTGCTCCGCCGGTCCGCGCTGTTGCTCCAAGGAGTTGACCTTTTGAACCAGCGCATCAATCTGCTGCTTTAGCGCCTTGATCTCCGCCTCTTGGGCCGGATTGCCGCCAGATCCATCGGCGGCAAAGGCGGGAATTTCCACGGTCGCAGTTCCGTTCGTGCCGGTGGCTGCGCCATCCGCCGCATATGCGGGCAGCGCGAATTGCGTTCCCAAGGCGGCAGCTATTACTAATTGTTTCAATTTTATCGTTTTCATCGTTGGCTGACGGTTTTCCGTTTGGCTTTTCAGGTTATGTTTTAAGTACTACTGTTTAAGTCGTTGTTTTGTCTAAATAAAAACCCGATGCCGAATCAGCTCTTAAATATCATAGCCTGCTGAGTCGAATCGTTATTCACTTGAATAATATAACGACTTTAACTGTCGTTATTATGAAGCGGATGGAAAATATGTCAACTGCCAAATTTAAATTTTTTAGATGCCCTCGCCACCAATGAATCCCGAGGAAACTTCCCGGGTGGAGAGTGGCAATCCCCTGGCAACTTCCGCCAGCGTCGTGCGATCCATCAGGCCGGCAACGTAATTTCGCGCTTCAAAGAAAACGCGCCGGAAGCGGCAAACCGATTCTTGCGAGCAGCGCTGATAGCCCGTGACCGAAACACAATCAATCGGTGCCAGAATTCCATCGAAGTGCCGAACCACTTCCCCCATGGTGATTTTGGCCGGATTTTTGGCGAGGAAATATCCACCCCGGATGCCAGCCGAGCTGTCCACCCAGCCCTGCGATTTCAGCGCGAGCATGATCTGCTCCAGAAAACGCTTCGGCACATCGTTGCGCCGCGCGAGCTCGCGGATGGGAATTGGCTGGCCACCGTAATGATCCACCAATGTGAACAACGCCCGCAGTGCGTAATCAGTTCTCTTTGAAACTCGCATTTTAAAACGATAAACTTGGTTGATGATTAGTCAATCAGTAATTCAACTATCATGATCTACTAGCCGACAATGCGACCGCCTTCATTGAGGAAGATTCCCTTGAAATTCATCTCCAGCGCCTGCGGGTTGCTGGCCTTGGCCAGCGCATCCTTCTCGGACACCCGGCCTTCTTTCACCAGATTAAACAGCGACTGGTTGAACGTGATCATGCCGTCGTCCGTGCCGGTTTCGATGGCGGCGGTGAGTTTGTCCAGCCGGTTTTCTTCGAGCATTTTTTTGATGAGCGGCGAATTGATCATGATTTCCAGCGCCGGCGTCATCTTGTTATCAACCGTCGGCACCATGCGCTGGCAGACCACGCCACGCAACGTGCCGGCAAGCTGGCGGCGAACCTGTTCGCGCTCGTCCGCTTTGAAAAAATCCAGGATGCGCGTGATGGACTGCGCCGCCGTCGTCGTATGCAGGGTGGACAAAACTAGGTGACCGGTGTCCGCCGCGCTCATCGCCGCGCCGAAGCTGATGTCGTCGCGCATTTCGCCGAGCATGATGATGTCCGGATCCTGCCGCAAAACGTGCTTGAGCGCATGATGAAAGGAACTCGTGTCGAGGCCGACCTCGCGCTGCTCGATCACCGACTGGTTGTCTTCAAAAACAAATTCAATCGGATCTTCCAGCGTGATGATGTGTTTTTTGAAATTGGCGTTGATGTGCTCAATCATCGCCGCGAGCGTCGTGGACTTGCCAGAGCCGGTCGAGCCCGCCACCAACACGATGCCGCGCGGTTCCTCGGCGATTTTTTTGATCTGCTCGAGCAGGCCGAGCTCTTGAAAGCTGGCGACGTGGCTCTTGACGTGGCGCATCGCTAGGGCCCACTGACCGCGCTGCTGGAAAACATTCGTGCGGAAGCGCCCGACTTCCGGGACGAAATACGAAAAATCCACCTCGCGGTCTTCTTCGAGCCGTTTCGTCAGATGCGGCGGCGTGATGCCGGCGACCACCTTGTTCATCCATTCCACCGTCGGCAACGGACATTCGACGGCGACGAGTTCGCGGTTGATACGGAAAATGACCGGTGTGCCGGTTTTGATGTGGATGTCCGACGCACCGCCGTCCACGGCGATTTTTAGAATTTTATTGAAAAGTTCCATCCGCGCAGAATAATTCAATCCCCGCCAAACGCCAGCCGAGAAAAAACATGCCGCGCCGCCGCGATGCAAACATCCGGGCGCCAGTTTTTGCGTGTCTTTCGCCGGTTTCGCGGTTAAAAATTTCTCATGTCAAAACACAAGATCGGCATCATCGGGGGCACCGGACTTTACAACCTCGAAGGCTTCACTCGCCAGAAATGGGTGAAGGTCAAAACACCGTTCGGGAAAACCTCCGATGATTTTCTCACCGGCAGGCTCGCCGGCCGCGACGTGGTTTTCCTCCCGCGCCACGGACGCGGCCATCGTATCCTGCCCAGTGAGTTGAACCACCGCGCCAACATCTGGGCCATGAAAAAGCTCGGCGTGCAATGGATCATCAGCGTCAGCGCCGTCGGCTCGTTGCAGGAAAAATACCAGCCGTGCGACATCGTGGTCATTGACCAGTTTCTCGACCGCACCAAGCAGTCGCTCAACCACACCTTCTTCGGACGCGGCATCGTGGCGCATGTCGCCTTTGCCGAACCGATCAGCGAGGAGCTGCGGCAGATTCTCGTGCGTACCGCCATCGCCGCCGGCGCGGACACGCACGACGGCGGCACTTATGTTTGCATGGAAGGCCCGGCGTTCAGCACCCGCGCCGAATCCCTCGCCAACCACGCCGCTGGCCACGACGTCATCGGCATGACCAATCTCGGTGAGGCCAAGTGCGCCTGCGAAGCTGAGATCGCCTACGCCACGCTTGCCATGTCCACCGATTACGATTGCTGGAAGGAAGACGAACACGTCACGCTGGAAATGATCATCGCCAATCTCCATCGCAACGCCGACACGGCGAAGAAAATCGTCACGCAGACCATCGCGCAGATTCCGGCGGAGCCGAACTGGAAGGCGCATTCGGCGCTGAAGAACGCCATCATGACCGACAAAAAATTCTGGCCAAAGAAAACCGTCGCCGACCTGAAGCCGATTATCGGGAAATATCTGTGAACAAACGCGCCATCATCCAGAAGATCACCGCCAAGCTCGTCAGCGAACTGGAAATTTATTTCCGCGCCGCGCAGTTTTCCCGCGCCGAGGCCACGCACGAATCCAACAAGGCCGAGAACAAATACGACACGCGCGGCCTGGAAGCCTCCTACCTCGCGCGCGGCCAGTCCAAGCAGGCGGCGGAACTCGAGGCCGCCATCGCCGAGTATGAAAAGCTCGGCGTGCACAAATTCGCGGACGGCGACGCCATCGGCCTGGGCGCGCTGGTGGAACTGGAGCACGGCGGTGAAAAATCGTTTTATTTCCTCGGCCCGCGCGCCGGCGGCACGGAAGTGATTCACGACCGGAAGGAAATTCTCGTCATCACTCCGCAATCGCCGCTGGGCGAACAGCTCCTGGGCAAGAAGACCGGCGACCAGCCGCCGCTCAGCTTCGGCGGCGCGAAACAGCCGGCGAAAATTCTTTCGGTCGAGTAAAGGCCAGTTGAACCGTATTTTCCCTGCGATGTTTGAAGGGCTGGTCGGGACTTGTGATTTTCCCTCGGAACCCGCAGAATTTGCCCAGAGAGGCATTGACCGAATCCGGCCCGTCATGAATAAAACCGATCCAGCTCCGCGCCCGAAGAAACTGCGCATCGTCCTGGTGGATGATGAGAAGTATGTATTGCAGTTGATGGAGACATATCTCCGCGAATGGTTCGATGAGGTGGATTTGCTCCAGTTTCAAAATGGCGACACCGCCTGGCAGGAGCTGGCACAGACGGAACCAGATTTGCTCATCACGGACTGGCGTCATCCCGGTCTGGACGGCGGCGAGCTGTTGAAGAAGCTGGCGGAGCGGCAGATGAAAATCCCGGTGCTGATGATCACGGCCTCCGACCGCGAATGCGTCCGGGAATTCGACGGTTCCGGGATCAATGTTGTCTTTATGCAAAAGCCGTTTGGGATCGAACAATTCTGGCGGATCCTCGATGAACTGGTCGGGCCTTGCGATCATGCCCCGCATCCGCCCAGAGAATTGAAATAGCACTTCGCCGCTGAATCGTCGCGCGATGTCCCAACCATCAAACCTCATAAAAATCGGGCAATGCCTTTGGCTGGACAAATGTTTTGGACGGGAGCAAAGTCTAAAATAAAAAATGTCCAAGAAAAAATGGCTCATCCTCGCCGCCGCGCTCCTTGCGCTCGGCGGAATCGGTGTGGCGCTGGTGCTGGCCTTGGCGCTCGGCTTTTTTGCCGGGCATGAGGAGGCGGCGGGCGGTGCCGGCCTGCCGTTTTACACCAGCGGACAACAAACGCCTTCATCGCACCCCGGATATTTGCACGATACAGTGACCGGCGGTGGCGAGGTTTATGTGCATGACTACGAGGAAGCCTGCCTGCAACTCACCTTTACGGAACCGCAGACGGTCATCGGCCTCATGGGTTCCATCAGTCCTGCAAAAGTCGGCGCCGTTCCCGGTCAGCCCGTCACCGCCTATATCGCGGTGGATTGCGGCTCCGAGATGCCCGCGTATGAACCCTATCGCAACATCAAGCAGCCGCCGTTCGACTGGCGCACCGCCACGTTCCGCGACATGACCGCGCGGCAGAAATACAAATTCGGTCCCGTGGTCACCACCACCAACGCCGCGCTCATGGCCGAAGTCGTGCGCGTGCTGCGTGACGGCACGCCGGTGGAGTTGAATCCGTTTCCGTTCTCCGGCGCGACCAATCTCACCACGCTCATCCTGACCAGCGACCAACTGCCCGGTCTGCTGTTTTGTCCGCCGCTCTGCTACTACGGCAACGGCACGATCTACCTAGCCGAGAGTCTGATGATGGACCCCACCGTCACGCCGCCGCAAGTCCACGCCCGCTGGATTCCCGCCAGCCCGATGCTGACGGCGTGGCTGAATGCTGCACGGTGAAGCTCTAAATTGAACCGCGGAGACCCGGAGACGCAGAGGCAAAAAAAAGTCGCGGAGCGACGGCGGAAATTAGCCAGACACGCCAGTGTCTGGTTGGGCATAAAAAGGGAAACGTCCTGAAAGGACGGCGGAAATTCATCGCCGGGATTTTACGGATGCTTCCGCCGTCCCTGCGGGACGGATGATTTTTATCGGACACGACCAGACACTGGCGTGTCTGGCTAATTTCCAGTTGTCCCAAAGGGACGAACCGCGCCGCCTTTGGCTTGATAAAAGGTTTGCAAAGGCGCAAAGTCGAAACCATACAATTGCCTATGGATTACGAAAAATACAGCATTTCAGCGTATGGATATTGGGATCGGTCTCGTCGTCTCCTCAATGAATTTGAACAATCGCGCCATCAGCTTTTTTATGCAGCTTACGAGTTGCGATGTGCAATTGAGTCTTTTCTTTTTGACTACCTTTACTTCTTACGCGATGGCAATTTATGAAACACACACACACTAAAAAACGCGTAATTATCCTGGCGGGCTTGCTCTGCGCTCTTAGCGTTCAAGCGGCTTTGGTGGAATATACCTGCAACGGAAAGGAGACCTACATCGGGGCCGGTCGCCAGGTGACACGCACCTATTCGGGAGTGATGATCTACGACACCGTGTCGTCTTACGTAACCTTATCACTTCAACACGGACACCAATTTACATTTCGTCACGGTGACTGGACCCTTGTCGAAAACCTACACCGTAATAGCCGGATCAGGATCAGGAACCGACACCAACGGGTTTTATAATTTGGACGATTATATGATCAACGGCCAGGACGGCACATTAACGATTGCAGCGAAGACGACCTTTATCTTTCCAAAGGAATTTGCCGGCAGCAACAACCGCAGCATCGGTCCCGATACCGACGGCAATGAATGGCTGGAAACCTGGAGTGAAAACATGGCTTTTTCCGAAAGCCGGTCTGTGTCTGACAACAATAATAATTTAAGCAGCGGCGATGTTGTCAATACACTGGTCGCAGGACTGCAAAAGAAGGGTTATTCAGAATGAGCAGCTTGGTTGATTCTTCAAAAGGGCTTTAGGTTTTCGATTGGCGTCGCCGTCCGCATCGCCTTGGACTTTCGCGTTTGACATCCCCGGCGCGGCGTGGCTAAGTCCGGCCTGATTGCTGGGATTGAATGAAGAATGTCCGGTCATTTTTGCGGTTCCACACGCTGCGCATGCTGGAGCGGATTTTCCGCCCGGACACGCTTTACCAGTTGCTGTTTCCGTTGGCCAGTCTGCGTGCCGCGTTAAAAAAATGTCCGGCCACATCGCCGCTGCCGGCGGTCATTGGCCCGGGCCCGGTCATCCCCGTCACCCGTCAATCCCGGCGGAGTTATTACCTGAACAATACTTTGGGTGCCTTCCCAAACCGGCTCGCGTCCCCGGAATGGCGCGACCGCTGTTCGTTTTCCGGTCTGGAAGCCTTGCAGGAAGTGCGCCGACGCCGGCAGCCGGCGGTCATCGTGGTCGGCCATTTCGGTGCGGTCTATCTGCTCCGGCTCTGGCTGCAGGCGGCGGGCATTCCGGCGGCCACGCTCGTCACCGGCACAGCGACCCAGCGGGACTATCTCAACCGCCTGAAGGATGGAGCGGCCTTGTTCCCGGAAATTCCGTGCGTGTTTTATCCTAACCAATTGCGGGCGGTGAAAAAATTTCTGGCGGACGGCAACGTGCTGATCATAGCCATGGACAAACCTACGGGACGGCAGGTGGAAATCGCGGTGGACGGGACGACCCATTTTCAAATGGCGACGGGTGCCGCGCGGCTGGCGGCGCGGCACGGGGCGCGCTTGTTTCCATGCAACATCATTGACGAGGGGCGGTGGCGGTTCCGAGTGGTGCTGGGCCGGCCGGTGCCGGAGGAATTTCTGGCCGGCACACCGGATTTGTCGGCGGTGGCCAGCCATGTGCTGGGGGAAATGCTGCCGGTATTCCGCGCGCATCCGGAGCAATGCACCCCGATGATTTTTGACAGTTTCCGGCCGGTTGATCAAACTACCGGCTCCAGGAAAATCTGATGAACTTGAACGATCTGCTCAATGATTCGGTCGCGCGCTGGCCGGAAAAGCCGGCGGTCATTGACGGCAACACCGTGGTCTCTTATGCGGCCCTCACGGGCATGATCGGGGATTTTGAGCAGCGGCTGGCGGCGCTGGCTTTGCCGCCCGGCTGCCGCGTCGGCTTGCAGGTGCCGAACAGCATCCATTACATCGTGCTGACCTATGCGTTGTGGCGCATCCGGGCGGTGGTCGTTCCCATCCCGGCCGAAGATACGGCGGATGAAGCCGCAGAAATTGCCGCGCAGATGCAACTGGAATTGATCATCAGCTCCGGGCCGCTGGCCGGCGGAGAATCCCTGGCCCCGGGATTTTATTTTGTCCGGCTCGTGCTGGCGGTTGCGCCGGACAATCACGGGTTGAACATCGCGTTCATCCGCTTCACCTCCGGCACCACCAGCGCCCGCAAAGGCGTGGTGCTTTGCCACGAAACCATCCATGACCGCGTGCTTTCCGCCAACCGGTCTCTGGGCATCGGGCCGGACGATGTCGTGATGTGGAGTTTGCCGATGGCCCATCATTTTCTGATCACCATCGTGCTCTACCTGGGCCATGGCACCACCATCGTGCTGGCGCGGCACGCCCGGCCACGCGCCTTTCTCGCGGAGTTGAACCGCTGGCAGGCCACGGTGCTTTACGCCGCGCCACGTTATTTTGCGATGCTGGCCCGGGACGATTCGGAAAGCCAGATGGCTTCGGTGCGGCTGGCCATTTCCACCACCTGTTCGCTGCCCGAAGACGTGGCGAAAGATTTTCACCGGCGTTTCCACCGGCCGCTGGTCCAGGCGCTCGGCATCATCGAACTGGGCTTGGTGACGGTGAACTTGAAGGATCCGGTCCGGCGCTGGAATTCCGTGGGCCAGCCGGCCGGCGATTTTCGCGTGCGCATTGTCGAGCAGGACGATGCCGGCTGCGGCGAACTCGCGGTGACCGGTCCCGGCCTGCTGGATGCGTATGCCGCGCCGTGGCTTTCGCGGGAACAAATCCTGCAAGACGGCTGGTTTCACACCGGCGACATCGCCCGGCTGGATGCCGACTGCCATTTGTTTTTGCTGTCGCGCACCACTGCGGTCATCAACCGGGCCGGGCAGAAGATTTTCCCCGAAGAAATCGAGGCGGTGCTCAACCGCCATCCTGACGTGCGCGAATCGCGCGTGTTTGGCCGGCACCATGCGCGCCTGGGCGAAACCGTCGAGGCCGAGCTGGTGCTGGGGCGGCCCGACGCCGACCTGGCCGGCATCCGGGAATTCTGCCGGTGCCAACTCGCGCCCCACAAAATCCCGGCGCGGCTGCACATCGTTCCCAAACTGCCACGGACGGCATTGACGGGAAAAATCCGACGGGTCGCGCCGGTTCCGAATGATGATCAGCCGGCGCCGGACAAAAGATGAATTGCTAATCTTCAACTTAACTTCCGGTTAAATCTGCGTTTGGCGCAACGCCTTTCTTGACTCGCCGCGTTTGGATTCTATGATTTTAACCTGTTGATGGGCGGTTCACCCAAGCAATCGGTTCACCAAAAAAATTTAACTATGACAAAAATTCAAAACATTGAGGCGCGCGAAGTCCTTGATTCGCGCGGTAACCCCACCGTCGAGGTGGACGTGACGCTCGAATGCGGTGCCGCCGGCCGCGCCGCCGTTCCCAGCGGCGCCAGCACCGGCGAACACGAAGCGGTCGAACTCCGTGACGGCGACAAAAAACGTTTCGGCGGCAAGGGCGTGCTCAAGGCCGTCGCCAACGCGAACACCAAGATCAAGTCCGCGCTCATAGGCTTGGACGCGCTCGATCAGCTCACCGTGGACGCCACGATGATCAAGCTCGACGGCACGGAAACCAAGTCCAAGCTCGGCGCAAACGCCATTCTCGCCGTCTCGCTTGCGAACGCAAAAGCCGCTTCGGCCGCCATCGGCCAGCCGCTGTTCAAATATCTCGGCGGACCCAACGCAAAAGTTCTGCCCGTGCCGATGGCCAACGTAATCAACGGCGGCGCGCACTCGGATGCGCCGATTGATTTCCAGGAATTCATGATCATGCCGCTCGGCCTGCCGACCTTCAGCGAAGGTCTGCGCGCGATCACCGAGACGTTTCACGCGCTCAAGAGCGTGCTGAAGAAAAAAGGCTGCAGCACTGCCGTCGGCGATGAAGGCGGTTTCGCGCCGAAACTCGGCAGCGTTGAGGAAGCGCTGGAAACCATCATCCAGGCGATCAAGGACGCCGGCTACAAACCCGGCAAAGACATTTATCTCACGCTCGACCCCGCCGCCTCCGAATTTTACGACGGCGACGGCAAATACACCTTCAAGAAAAGCACCGGCGAAACCATCACCGGCGACGACCTGGTGGCTTTCTATACGAAGCTCACCGCCAAGTATCCCATCGTCTCCATCGAAGACGGCTGCGGCGAAAGCGACTGGACGACATGGAAAAAGCTCACCGACAAGATCGGCGACAAGGTCCAGCTCGTCGGCGACGACCTGTTCGTGACCAACGTGAAGTTCCTGCAAAAAGGCATTGATACCGGCACGGCAAATTCAATTCTCGTGAAGGTGAACCAAATTGGCTCGCTCACCGAGACGCTGGACGCCGTGCAGCTCGCACAGTTCAACGGCTACACCGCCGTGCTTTCGCACCGCTCCGGTGAGACGGAAGATTCCACCATCGCGGACATCGCCGTCGCGACGAACTGCGGCCAGATCAAGACCGGTTCGTTGAGCCGCTCCGACCGTCTGGCGAAATACAACCAGCTCCTGCGCATCGAGCAGTTGCTGGGCAAGAACGCGGTTTACGCGGGCTTGAGCGCACTGAAGAAAAGCAAGTAAGATCCTTGCGGACGGCCACCAGCGGCATTTCAGCGCGCCGCTATAAAATTCAAACCGGAACCGGGGAAACTGGCTTCCGGGTTTTTGTTCTAACCGTCCCGCTTCATCTGGAAATAAACGCCAAACATCAATGCGATGCACGTGAGCGACATCCAAAACCACGACGTGACCAGGAACGACACCGCCATCATCGCCACGCCGCCGATGAACGGCGTGACTTCCCGCTGCCTGCGCGCGTAAAGCAGATAGCCGCCCGCCACCGCGCTCCAAATCACCGAGGCAAACATGAAATGTTCGTCCAGCATCCCTTCCGTTTTGATGCCGTTTTTTTTTAACACGTCGGTCAACTGTTTCGTCGCCGCATTGTCATCGGTGATTGCGGGGTCAATGAAGTTCGTGTCGTTCGGCGCGGGCGAGCTGGTGGCAAAAATGGAAAAGGCGAACATCATCGGCAGACAAGCCAGAATAAATCTTTGCAACACACTTCGCATCCTCCATCCATTCTCGTGCTGCCGGTTCACTTCGTAAAGAAAAACCGCTGCGGCCGGGCTGATGTTGGGTAAGTCAATTTCGTTCACCATCGGAATCGCTACCGCCGCAACTTCCTGCCGCTTGCCACGGAAATTCTCTGTGGTAGATTTCTGCCGTGAGCGATTTCTTCCGCCCCAACCTCAAGCGCACCGGGCGCATTGCGCGCGGCGTCATCGGCGCGCTCTGCCTGGCCGCAGGCATCGTCGTCGCCGGGGACGTTTCGCTGTGGGGCTTGATTCTGGTCGCTGCCGGACTGTTCGCCATATACGAGGCCTTGAGCGGCTGGTGCATCGCCCGCGCCTGCGGCATCAAGACGAAAATCTAAAATAATTCAGCCCGGAATGTCGCCTGGGTTCAAATGGTGGCTCGTATCCAGCTGACATCCAGTGCGGCATTTACGGCGGCAACGAGTGCGTTCACTCGCACCGCCAGCGGAAAATCTGACGGCGCTTCCAGCGTGTAGCCCTGCCGCGCCTTGTGGCTGATGAGATACAAGGCCTCCGGCCAGTCCGGCCGCTCCGCCGGATTGATTTTGGGATGAATGATGCCGCCCTGCGCCGGCCGGCCTTCGATGTTTTCCGACAAGTCCACCGGACAAACTTTTTTAACCGCCTCGATCATTTTTTTCGCAAGCGAAATTTTGCCGTCTGGATTTTGCTCGTAGAGATAAAAGCCATGCGATTCCCAGTCCTCATGCAGACAGAGATACAAATCAAACTTCGGCTGCCGCTCCAGCCAAGCGATGTGTGCCAGCGTCGTGGCGGCTTTGGGATTCAGATAATCACGGTTCAGGTCAATGCCGTCGGCGTTTTCGCGCCGGTTCGACGTGAATCCGACCGGATTCATGCATGGCAGCAAAAAAATTTCCACGCCTTGCGGCCAGCGGTTTTCCTGAATCAATTTCAGCGCCGCGAGCGGCCCGGCCGGTTCGTCCCCGTGGATTCCCGCAGAAATATAAATTCTGACTTCTGACTTCTCACTTCTGACTTCTGGTTTGCGATGGAGCGCGAGCCATCTGAAATCAGCTTGCTCGCAGAAAGTTTCCGTTTTCCAGCCGTGCGGTTGCGCTGTCGTTTCGATTTCGCGCAATACGGCGCGGATGTCAATCATCTCGCCATGGTAGCCGCCGTGATTTTTTCCGAGCTTTTGCACGCGGAGAATTTCACGCAAAGAGGCGAAGACGCAAAGAAAATCTTGCGGCCATTTCATCCCTTCAGCTTCCATTTTACCGCCGCAACCGCTGGCCACGCCAAAATTGATTCGCCTGCGGTGCGGGTTTTTTGCATAGTGCGCGGGATGAAATCCATGACGGGTTACGGTCGCGGCGAATGCGCGCGGGACGGCTTCAAAATCACGGTCGAGCTCAGCTCGGTCAATCGCAAGCAGGCCGAAGTGTCGGTCGCGCTGCCCCGCGAGCTGGAAATGCTCGAGGCGCAGATCCGCGACGTCATCCATCGCGAGGTGGCGCGCGGCCGCGTCAACGCCCGCCTCTCGCTCCACGCGGCGGAGGATAAATTGTCCGCTCGCAAACATATCAACCACGCGCTGGCGAAGGATTATGCCGCCGAGTTCGCGCGGCTGGCGAAGCAGTTGAAGATTTCCGGCGAAGTGACGCTCGACCAGTTGCTGCGGGCACCGGGCGTGTTCCAGACGGATGAACAGTTGGCGGAATCGGAGGATCTCTGGCCGACGGTGGAAAAGGCCCTGACGCCCGCGCTCACCGCGCTGGTGAAAATGCGCGAGCGCGAAGGCGCGCATCTGGCGAAGGATTTGACGGCGCGTGTCGGCGTGATGAGCGTGGCGGTCGGCAAAATTCAGAAGCAGGCGCCGACGACGGCGGAGAATTACCGCCAGAACCTGCTGGAACGCATCAAGAGCGCCGGCATCGAAAACATCGCGCCGGATGACGAGCGGCTGCTGAAGGAGATTGTGCTGTTCGCCGACCGTTCGGACATCTCGGAGGAGCTGACGCGGCTGCAAAGCCATTTCCAGCAGTTCGCGGACTGCTGCAAATCCAAGGAACCGGTCGGGCGCACGCTGGATTTTCTCGCGCAGGAAATGAACCGCGAAATCAACACCATCGGCTCGAAGGCGAATGACGCGGTCATCTCGCGCGAGGTCGTGACGCTGAAGGCGGAACTGGAGAAGTTCCGCGAGCAGGCGATGAATGTGGAATGAAAAAGCAAATGCAGAAGACAGAAGGCAGAAGGCAGAAGGCGGAAAAAGCGCCGGAGAAGAAATCCGCGCCGCCGCTGCTCATCCTCATTTCCGCGCCGTCGGGCGCGGGCAAGACGACCCTGTGTGATCTGCTGCTGGCCGAGCAGCCGCACCTGACACGCGCCATCACCTGCACGACGCGTCCGCCGCGCCCCGGCGAAAAGGACGGCGTGGATTATCATTTTTTTACGGCGGAAGAATTTTTGAAGCGTCTGCACGCGGGCAATTTTCTGGAGCACGCCACGGTTTACGGCAACAGCTACGGGATTTTAAAATCGGAGCTGCTCGGCAAGCTGCGCGCGGGCAAGGACGTATTGCTGAACGTGGATGTGCAGGGTGCGGCAACCATCCGTGAACAGGCGGTGACGGAGCCGGAACTGAAACGCGCGCTGGTGACGATTTTTCTGACGCCGCCGTCGGTGGCGGTGCTGGAGCAGCGGTTGAAGAAGCGCGGCGCGGACGCCGAGGCGGTCATTCAAAAGCGGCTGGCGGTGGCGCGTCAGGAAATCGCGCAGTGGAAGAATTTTGACTATCTGCTGATCAGCGGTGAAAAGCGGGAAGATTTACGGCGGACGCTGGCGATCATCGAGTCAGAAAAGATGCGCTCAGCGCGGTCGGGGGCGCCGGAAATTTGAATTGCGGATTTCCGATTGCGGATTGCAGATTTAAGCTAAGATTGTGACATGAGTGTTTCAAAAAAAATCATTCTCGGCGTCACCGGTTCGATCGCCGCGCACAAGGCGGCGGATCTGGCGTCATTGCTGACCAAGGCCAAGTGCGACGTGCGCGTGGTCATGACAGCGGACGCGCTGCGTTTCATCACGCCGCTGCCGTTCAAGACGCTCACGCGCAATCCCATGGTGACGAATCTTTACGACGAGGACGAAGGCTGGAAACCAACGCACATCGAGCTGGCGGACACGGCTGACGTGCTGCTCATCGCGCCGGCAACGGCGAATGTGCTCGCGAAGCTGGCGCATGGCCTCGCCGACGATGCGTTGAGCTGCATCGCGCTGGCGCTGAATCAGAAGGCGAAAATATTGATCGCACCGGCCATGAATGGGAAGATGTGGCTGCACCCGGCGACGCAGGAAAATGTGAAGACGCTGAAAAAGCGCGGCGCGGAATTCATCGGGCCGGACGAGGGAATGTTGTCGTGCGGTTACGAGGGCATCGGGCGGTTGTGGCCGGTGGAAAAAATTGCGGAGCGGGTTTTGAAGCTGTGGCGCTGACCGTGCAGGCGTTGAATTTATGAGACCGAGCCGTTCGGAACTGTTGCAACGGCTGCCGGCGCTGTTTGAGATTCCGGCGCCGGATCCGGCGCGCGCGCGCCATCGCATCGAGCTGATGGAGCGCAACCTGATGCTGCCGGTGAAGCTTTTCTTCGTCGGGATGATTTATTATTCCTTCCATTATCAGCCCTGGACCGGGCAGATCTCGAGCGGGCTGGATGTGACGGTGGAGACGGTGCAGCTGATTTTTTGGGTTTATATTTTGTTGAGCGCGCTGCTGGCGGTGCCGTTGTTTGCCGCCGACCGGCTGCCGCTGGCGCTGGTGCAATGGTCGGTGGTCACCAGCGCGCTGGTGGACGGTTTGGTGCTGGCGGCGATGGCGTTGATCACGGGCGGGTTGGACAGCATTTTGTTCTGGTTGTTCATCGGCTTGATCGTGCGGAACGCGGTGAGCGTGCCACCGGGTTTCTCACAGCTTTTTTTGAACTTCGCCACGAGCCTGTGCTACGCGCTGGTGGCGGTGATGGACGTGATTATCTCGACGAATCTTGATGACACGACCAGCCATCTGCTGGACTTGTCGCCGCGGGATGAAATCGGCGAGCCGTTCGTGCTGCGGATGGTGGTGCTGTGGCTGACGACGATCAGCTGCTACGGTGTGCAGGCGTTTTTGGAACGGCAGCGGCTGGCGGCAGAGGAGGCGGGAGAATTTGCCGCGCGGGAGAACCAGCTCCATTCCGCTGGCCGGCTGGCCGCCGAGTTCGCGCATCAGATAAAAAATCCGCTGGCGGTCATCAACAACACCGCCCATTCGCTCCGGCGATCAATCCGCAACGCCAACACCGTCGCCGCCGAGCAGCAACTTGAAATCATCCAGGAAGAGGTCGCGCGGGCCGACCGCGTGATCACGCAGGTGATGGGCTATGCGCAGTTGAGCGAGGGACGCGTGGAAAAGCTGGACGTGATCCAGAAAATTGACCAGGCCGTTGAGCTGGTGTTTCCCGTCGCGGTGCCGACGGAAATTAAAGTGGTGAAAAAAATCGCCGGCCAGTTTCCGCCGCTGCTAATGCAGCGCGCGCATTTCTCGGAAATCCTGGTGAACCTGCTCCAGAACGCCCGCGAGGCGTTGGGCGGCCAGGGGAGCATTCTGGTGGAGGCCGTCTGCCGGCGGGATCATGCCATCGAAATTTCCGTGACGGACGACGGGCCGGGCATCGCGCCGGACAAGGTTGGGCGCATTTTTGAGGCCTATTTCACGACCAAGGAAAAGGGCACCGGCCTCGGCCTGGCCATCGCAAAACATAACGCGGAGCTGTATGGCGGCCAAGTGCGCGTGGATTCCGCGCTTGGAAAAGGGGCCAAATTTACAGTAACCTTCCCGGCCAAAGCATTGCCGAAACCATTTTTGAAATGAACCTCCCCCTCCCACCGGTGCTGGTCGTGGACGACGATAAAAACATGCGTCGTTCCTTGGAAACCATGCTGGGCGACGAAGGCTATGCCGTGCGAACCGCCGAGTCCGCCGAGGAGGCGCTGCGTGTGCTCGCGGAGGAAAATGTTTTCATGGTCATCACGGACGCGCGGCTGGGCGGCATGAGCGGTTATGATTTTCTGGCGAAAATTCACAGCCAGTGGCCCGAACTGCCGTCGCTGATGATCACCGCCTACGCCACGCCGAAACTCGCCGTTGAGGCCATCAAGGCGGGGGCGATGGATTATCTTTCCAAGCCGTTCGAGCCGGAGGAATTGTTCCACGCCGTCGCCCGCTGCGCGGAACGCCACCGGCTGTTGGTGGAAAACGCGGCGCTGCGTTCGCGCGCCGGCGAGTCGTTCAGCTTGGAACAGATCGTCGGCGAATCGCCTAAAATGCGCGAGTTGCGGCAGCTCATCCGCACGGTCGCCCCGACGGACGCCCGCGTGCTGGTGCTCGGCGAAAGCGGCACCGGCAAGGAGCTGGTCGCCGGCTCGCTGCACGCGTTGAGCAAGCGGCGCAATGAAAATTACGTCCGCATCAATTGCGCGGCGATTCCCGAGGCGCTGCTGGAAAGCGAATTGTTCGGCCACGAAAAAGGCGCTTTCACCGGTGCGTTGAAGCAGAAGCCTGGCCGTGTCGAGGAGGCGGACGGCGGCACGATTTTTCTGGATGAGATCGCCGACATGGGCAAGCCGCTCCAGGCGAAACTGCTCCGGTTTCTCGAGGACGGCTCGTTCACGCGCGTTGGGGGCACCGCAGAACTGCGCGTCAATGTCCGGCTCGTCGCCGCGACCAACCGCGACATCGTGCAGGCCATTGATGCCGGAGAGTTTCGCGAGGACTTGTTTCACCGGCTGAACGTTGTGCAGTTTCACCTGCCGCCGTTGCGCGAGCGCGACGGCGATGTGCATCTGTTGGCGGATCATTTTTTGAAGATCTTTCGGGCCGCCCTGAACAAGAACATTTCCGCCTTCACGCCCGCCGCGCATCAAAAGCTGCTCACACACCGCTGGCCCGGCAACGTGCGCGAGCTGCGGAACGTAGTGGAACGGGCGTTGATCCTGGAAACCGGCCGCGAAGTCCAGCCGGCCAGCCTGCCGGACTTTGCGCTGGAGGCGCGGCTGCAAAAGACCGGGCCGGCCGTCGCCGGGCCGGAGGAATCCCTCGAGGCCGCGCTGGAGCGGGTGGAGCGTGAATTGATCCAGGGCGCGCTGGAGCAGCATAATTTCAGCCTGACACGTGCCGCCGGACAGCTTAAGCTGACCCGGCATTCTTTGCGTTATCGGATGCAACGATTGAACATGACAACCGCCGCTGGTGACACCGATTGATGAACCCCTTTGAACTGCCATCCAACAGTGCCTCGGCCGACTGGCTCGTCTTTGTGGCCATTCTGCTGGCCGTCGGCATTGGCATTGCCTGTTTCATCATCTGGCTGTTCCTAGTCCGCAAGTCCGGCAAGAAACGCCGCAAGCATCAAAAGCGCCGGCATAACCGTCAGCACAATCCCACGCTGGCGGAAACCGGCGGCCTGCCGCCCATCCGCGATCCCAACCAGCCGCCGCGCGGCGCGTGACCATGCAGCACAGCCGCGCGCTCACCAAAAAAAGCGCCTCCAATCTTGCGCTTGCCTTCATCCTGCTCCCGCGCGAAAAACGCGACGCCATGTCCGCGCTTTACGCGTTTTGCCGCGCCGTGGACGACGTGACCGATGAGGATTCGGTTCCGACGGAAAAACGCCGGCAACTGCTTGCCGCCTGGCGCGCAGACATCCGCCGCGCCTGTGAGAATGGAAAACCACAATTCGTCCTCAACCAGGAATTTCAACCCGTCATCCAGCAGTTCAAGCTGCCCTTCGCGCTTTTTGACGAACTCATCCAAGGCTGCGAAATGGATCTGGACACGCTGCGCTACGAAAACTACGACCAGCTTGAACTTTACTGCTACCGCGTCGCGTCCGTCGTCGGCCTGCTGAGCATCGAGATTTTCGGCTATAAAAATCCGGCCTGCCATGACTACGCCATTTATCTCGGCAAGGCGCTCCAATTGACGAACATTCTTCGCGACGTGAAAAACGACGCCGCCCGCGGCCGCATTTATTTGCCGCAAAGCGAACTGAAGAAGTTCAATGTCACCGAGGCCGAAATTCTAGCCTCAAAATACTCCGAAAGTTATTTCCAACTCGCCTGCAGCGTCACGGCCCGGGCAAAACATTTTTATTCGCTCGCGCAACAAGCCTTGCCACCAGAAGACCGCCAAGCCATGGTCGCCGCCGAGCTTATGGGCAGCGTCTATTGGCGGCTGCTGCAAAAACTGGAGCACGGTAAATTCGATGTCTTCGGCCCGCAGGCATTGAAATTATCCAAGCCGCACAAGCTCGCCTTGATTTTTCAATCGTGGTTGCGCTTTGCAACCGGTTCGACCCGGGCCAATTACGGCGGTGGGTAGAGACAATTTGCCAGTGATGATGGAAGCCTCTTCAAATCGGAAATCGGAAATCGGAAATCGGAAATCCGTCCGCCGGCTGATCGTCAACGCCGACGACTTCGGCCTCTCGGCTTCCGTGAACGTCGCAGTCATTCGCGCGTACCGTGACGGCATTTTGACGACGGCCAGCCTGATGGTGAACGAACCCGGCTTTGACGAAGCCGTCGGGCTCGCGAAAGAAAATCTCAGGCTCGGCGTCGGTTTGCACCTCACCTTGCTGATGGGCCATGCCGCATTGCCGCCCGAAAAAATCCCCGGCCTTGTCAACGCGCGCGGCGAATTCAGCCGCTCGCCCGTCGGCGCCGGCCTGAGTTATTTCTTCAAGCGCAGTTTGCGCGAGCAGCTCCGTGCCGAGATCCACGCGCAGTTCGCGAAGTTCCGCGCCACCGGCCTGCCGCTCGACCATGTCAACGGCCACCTGCACCTGCACTTGCATCCCGTCGTCTTCAAAATTCTGATGGAAGACGCGGAGCAGCTTCGCATCGCGCATCTACGCCTGACCCGCGATTGTTTGGCACGCAGCCGCCGGATGTCGCGCGGCCATCTGTTTCGCAAAGTTTTCCACACGTCTATTTTTGAATTTCTTTCCAGCCGCGCCCGAAAGGTTTTGGAGCAGAAGAAAATTCGCCACGCGCAGATTACATTTGGTCTGTTGCAGGATTCCCGCGTGGACGAGGAATACGTTTTGAAGCTGCTGCCGGAGCTGCCTGCCGGCGATTCGGAGCTTTACTCGCACCCGTCCCTCGACAAATTTAAGCATGAATTCGAAGCCCTCGTCAGCCCGCGCGTGCGGGAACAAATTGACCAGCTCGGCATCCAACTGATTCGTTACCAAGATTTGTGATATGACAAAAATACTGATCATCCTCCTCATCGCCTTTTCCTTCGAGGCCTTCGGCGTCATTGCGCTGAAAAAGGGCATCAACGCCATCGGCGTGCAATACAACGAGCGCAAGGCCGGCCTGCCCGTCTGGAAAAACGTCCTCAAGCTCGTCGGCAACTGGTTCACCAACAAAAACGTCCTCCTCGGCCTGCTGCTCGAAACCATTTTTTTCGTCCTGCTGCAATATCTTCTCGGCCAGCGCGACGTGAGTTTCGTGTGGCCGCTGACGGCGATCAGCTTTGTGATGACCACGCTCGCCGCGCAATTCATCCTGCACGAGCGCGTGGACTCCGTGCGCTGGGGCGGCGTGGCGCTCATCGTCCTTGGCGCGGCGCTCATCAGCTACGGTGAACACAACAAGGAAAAGGCCGCGCCGCCGGCCGACGCCCCGGCAGCGCTTACGGGGAAATAATTTTTCCCAGCACGCCGGCCAGTTGACCGGCTGCGAACTGGGTCTTCTTCTGCAACGCCATCAGCGCGCCGATTTTTCCGGGCGACTTGGCGATGGCCAGAAACAGTTTGCCGAAATCAATGCTCTTGTCCGCCTTGGCCAGCATGTTGAAATCCAGCGGCAAAGCCTCGTCCGCCGTGTCCGAAATCACCCGCACCGTGGCACACGGAATCTCCCGCTCGGCGCACACTGCATGGATGGCCGCCGATTCCATCTCCACCGCGTCCGCACCCGTCTCGGTGCGCAATTTTTTCTTTTCGGCGATGGTGATGGCGATGCGGTCGGCGCAGAAAATCTTCGCGGGCTTCGCGCCAGCAGCAATCAAGTTGGCGATCAGTTCTTGATTAGTGGCCGCCGGCGCTGCCGGCTCGAACACCACATCGCCGATTTTCAAATCTGGATTCAAGCCGCCGGCGAAACCGCAGGTGAGCACCAACTCCGGCGAGCACGATGCCAGAAAGCTACGCACCGACTTTTCCGCATTTGCGCGCCCGATGCCGACGATGATGGTGAAGACGCCCGGCCGCTGCGCCGCAATCTTATGAAACGGCGCCGCTTCTTCTTTCAGGGCGAAACAGACGAGCGTGGACATGGACTAAAACCCGGCCAGTGTGACAGCCGGGCGGGTGGGCGGCAATCCTCTTGCCGCAGCCGAGGCCGGCTTTTGTTCGGCACCGGGAAGACCGGACTACGCCTACACGGTCATTCATGGCTTGCCGCCCGGCCGCCATGTCGGCGCGGATGAGCTGGATGACGGCGTCCGGGACAGAATAGGGTGACTTTCAACGGCTGCTTTTCATCCCGCAGATTTTGCGGGATGTGCCTTTGATTAAAAGGACATCCCTTGAAGTTTACGGCACATGCCTTTAAATATCAGGCATATCCCGCAAATGTTTAGGGATGCCCCATTTAACCAACTGGGCATCCCATATATTATCCGGGACGTCCCTCAAAGTTTACGGGACGTTCCGCAGAATCTGCGGGACGAAGTGAAATGGTGGAAACGAGCTGTTCCAAAGCTAAAAAAGCGCTAAAAATGGTAAATAGACGACTTTCAGCCATCCAAGGACGGTTGAGGGGTTATAAAAGGGCGTTTGCGGCAGATTGGGAGCCTCGGCCAAAGCGGCGGGGGACCGCCGCAGTTCGAGACGCAGGCGCGAAGGTGGGACGCGTCACTCTGTGCGCGCCGTCGTGGCAAATCCGATGCATTCGGTTTCAGCCGGCGGCGGGCAGGGGACTGCCGCCCTACCTGCCGCGCTGTTCCGAAACGGCGGGGCGGCTTCTTTCAGGGCGAAGCAAAGGAGTTTGGGTATTTTCTAAATCAATCACGTCAGCCACGAACTTCAATTTTAATTTCACCCTGATCGTCAGAGTCTAATTTTTTCCTCAAGATCGGATCACGCACGTTTAGATTAAGGTTCAAATCCAAAGTTAGCGGGCAATCGGCCTTGTAGTTTTGAATGCTAATAATAATTACGTTGCTCTGCCTAGAAATGTCTTCGTTATAAAATCCAAGAGTCTTGTTTGTATATTCAACTCGAAAAGGCAATTCGCAACGGCCTGCTTCCAAATCCCCGTTCTTGATAACTATTTTTCCGTTATAGAAACCTGCACTTGTGCTGAAAGATAAAATCAAACGCTCTGGCTTGCTTGGCTTTTTGATTTCTAAATCTAGGGTTTTGGTTAATGGGAACTGACCAATTAAGCTTTTCTTTGCCAAGACAGAACCGATGTGCGGTATCAGACGATTCAAAAAAATGGACATAACAAGCAAAAGCCCAACTACGAGAATTAAAATAGTTGTTAGCGAGTTGGCCATGTTCGTTGAAATATGGAATTAACAGGCGCGATTCAATCTCACTTTATCCCCGCCAGCCGGTCCTTCCAGATTTTGTAAAGCTCCACGGTGGCGCGGACGTCGCGCAGGCAGTATTCGGCAATCTCGCGGAATTTGCCCGCCGCCATCAAGTCCTTCACGTCCATGCCGGTCACGCCCGCGCTCTTGGGCGATTCGATGCCGAAGGCTTTGCAGTAAAAATCCAGGTTGAACCGCCGCGCCGCGCCGTCGCGCCCGCTCACGCTGTAAAAGGTGAACTGCTCCGCGAGGTCGCAGTGCGGCTCGGTGGCGTAACGGTAGCCCAGCCAGTTCTTCTTGGAGATCGGCACGTTGAGCTGCGCCGAGCGCAGGTAAATGAACGGCACGTCGAACCCGCGGCCGTTGAAGGTGACGACGCCGTCGTAATGCTTCGCCACGTCCCAGAAGGCGGTGAGCAGCTCGGTCTCGTCGGCCACGGGCACGAATTCGACAGGCCCGGCGTCGCCGGCGTCCTCGTAATCCTCGGCGATGAAGATGGACTGGCCGCGCCCGGTCTCGGCATTGAGCATGGCGATGCACACGACCTGCGACGTGAACGGCCACAGGCTCATGAACCGCGTGATCTCCTCGCGCTTGGCGTGCTTGGCGATGGCGTCGTCAATCTTTTCGGTTTCGCGGAACAGATATTCCTGCTGCGCCTCGTCGAAGTTTTCGAGCGGTTGCGCGGAGGTTTCGATGTCGAAGACGAGCGTTGCCATGCGGGACATTAACCGCCAAGACACGAAGGACGCCAAGTCAAAAATGGTGGGCTGACCTGCGGGTCAGCCAGGTGGCGGCGCAGCCGCGCCGCCCTATCGAACCGGTTCGGCAATCAAATCATAGTCCGTGTGGCCGATGATTTTAACCGTGGCGAACTGGCCGACCGGTAAAGCGCCTTTGACCGCGCGGATGAAAACGCGGCCGTCAATGTCCGGCGCATCGGCTTCACCGCGCGCGACGAAGTAATGGCCTTTCATCTGCGCGGTGTGCTTGTCGGTCTCGCGGATGAGGCCGTGTTCCCATGACGAGACATTGGCTGATTGAAGTTGTTTCGCATTGGCCTCGCCTTCGATCAGGACTTTGAGTTCGCGACCGACAAAACTTTGCGAGATGCCGATGGCAACCTGGTGCTGTGCGGCCATGGCGAGTTCGCGGCGCTTTTGCTTCAGCTTGTCGGTGAGCTGGCCGGCCATGGCGCCGGCGCGGGTGCCGTCTTCCTTCGAATAGGCAAACACGCCGAGCCGCTCGAACTTCGTCTCGCGAATGAAATCAAGCAGCGCGTTAAAGCTCGCCTCGGTCTCGCCGGGAAAGCCGACGATGAACGTCGTTCGCAAGGCGATGCCCGGAATGCCGGCGCGGATGCGCTGGATGAGGTCCACGATGTATTGCTCCGAGGTTTCGCGGCGCATCCGTTCGAGCATGTTCTCGTGGATATGCTGAAGGGGGATGTCCACATAGCGCGCGACCTTCGGGCATTCGGCAATGGTCTGGATGAGTTCGTCCGTCCAGTGTGCCGGATGCGTGTAGAGCAGGCGGATCCAGAAATCCCCTTTGAGCGAATTGAGTTCGCGCAGCAGCGTGCAGATGGTCGTGGCATCGGCCGCGAGGGATTTGGCGGCGGCGGAAAATTTCTCAGGCGACGAGATGGTGCGCGAATGATTCGGGCGCAAGTCGAGGCCGTAGTAGGTCGAGTCCTGCGAAATCAGGTCGATCTCTTTCACTCCGTCGGCGATGAGCGCCCGGGCTTCCTTGACGATGTCGGCCTGCGTGCGGCTCCGGTGCGTGCCGCGCATCCGGGGAATGATGCAGAAGCTGCACGGATGGTTGCAACCCTCAGCGATCTTCAGGTAGGCGAAATGTTTCGGCGTGAGCCGGAAACGCGGCGTTTCAAAATCGGGGATAAACACCGGGCGCTGGGTGACATCGAAAACCGGCGCGGGGCTTGAGGCTTTGGGCGCGAGGACGGATTTGGTTTTGCCGAACTTCTCCGTGCCGCGCAGGGATTCTTCCGGCTCATGGCCGGAAAGGTCGCGGTTTTTTTCCAGTTCGTTCAGGCGTTGTTTGATTTTTCCGCTTTCCGCTTTCCGCTTTCCGCTTTGAATTTTCTCCGCCCGGCTGGCAATGGCGTTGCCCACGATGTCGCCGACCTGCGCCACCTGGTCAATGCCCATGAACGCGTCCACTTCGGGCATGAGCCTGGGCAGTTCCTCGCGGAAGCGCTGCGAGAGGCAGCCGGAAACGATGACGGCCTGGCCGCGCTGGTTCGCATCGCGCAGCTCGACGGATTCGAGAATGGTGTCCACGCTTTCTTCCTGCGCGGAATCAATGAAGGAACAGGTGTTGACGATGACGGCGTCGGCCGACGCGGCGTCATTGGTGATCTCGACGCCGCTTTTCATGAGCGAGCCGAGCATGATTTCGGCATCCACGAGATTTTTCGCGCAGCCAAGCGAAATCATGCCGACGCGCAATGGGCCTGCGCCGCGCTGCTTCGTCCTCATGGACGGTTTGGAACTGGAATTTTTCTTCGTCACAGTCGGTGGAGGTTAGCAGAGTTTTTCCTTGAAGCAATCTTGCGGCGGTGGCTCACGATGACGTTCGCCCCACCAAATTAAACCCGGTCAAAAAATATTTCAGGGCTGAACTGGTGCCACGGCGTTGGTCGGGACGGAGTTGGTGGAAACATTGTCCACGGCGTTCGTCGTGGTGTCGGCGGACTCCAGCAGGCTTGAGGGCAGGCCGAGTTTGGTGACCAGTTCGGCGCGGGCGGCATAGGGCGCGCCATTGTTTGGATCCAGCAATTGCCGCAAGACCGTCTTGTTAAAAGTGTCGAACGGGGGCAGGGGAATGCGCTGGTCGCCGCCGAACCTTGAAGTCTTGCTCGTGTAGCGCTCATAGACTTTGATGGCGAGCCGCTTCAGCGTCTCGTAGCGGTCGTCCTGGCCGGTGGCGAGGTCGTAATAGGCGCGGGTCAACAGGCCTTGAACGGCAGAGGTCACGCGTTCCTGCGAGGTTTCGCCGATGTCAATCTGCACCACGGCCACGGCGTATTCGTCGAGCGTGAGATTCTTCGGCAGGGAATCCGGCTGGCCGTCAATGACGGGCTTGTCGGGATATTTGTCGCCGAGATATTTGAACCACTGGGCCGCCTCGGTCATGCGGTTGTTTTCGTAGAGAAAATAAACGGCGTCGCGCAGAAAATTCCGGTGGGCCCGGAGGATGCCGTCTCTTTGTCCGGGGTCGGTTTCCTGATCATAGAGATCAAGGTAAGCGCTGTTGACCTGCGACACCAGATCGAGGTTGGGGCCGAGCGAATAAGTTTTGGTAAAGGGATCAATGACGATGCGGCCGTGATGAAACGCCTGCAGCATGGACTGGTAAATGATACGCCGCAGCTTGATGAGGTCGACCGGTTTCACCTTGTCTGGGTTTTCCTTTGCCGCCTCCAGACCGCGCGCGCCCCAGTAAATCGCGTGCGCCTCCGGCAGCCGCCAGTCGAAGGGGCCGTATTCAGCATCCACCTGCTTGGCAAAGGCGGCGTCCATCTTGTATTTCGCGCGGAACAGGGCGGCATTCGTCCGGGCCGCGGCATCCGTCGGATTCAGCAGGAGGTCAAAGTTGGTTCCGTTTGGTCCGAAAAAAGGCGTCATTTCCAGTGCCCACTGGCTTTTGTAATACATGTTCGCGTCGTCGAGATTGGCACCCATCTTGTGCTGAAACTGCCAGGCCACCTCGCGGTAGAGGTCCACGCTGTTCGGGTTGTAGCGCAGGCCGTCGTCGCGCATCAGTTCGATGCCGTGTTCCACCCAGCGCCAGCGGTCGGGAAAATCCTTGAACTTCACGGAAATGTTGTAGGACATGTTCCAGCCCTGAAAAATCCACACCGTCGGGAACGTCGGTTCCAGCTTCGTGATCCAGTCGGCCAGCTGCACGGCCTCGAAATACTTGTCGTCCTGCTGCAGATCGTTCGCGCGGATCCAGAGGAAATTCGAGATCAGGCCGCGAAAGCCGCCGAGCGCGACCGTGGTGAACGCCAGCATCGGCGGCGCGTTTTCCAGCACCGCCGCGTGGGTCAGGCCGAGGGTCTCGCGGTCGTGGTTCAATGAATTCTGTAGCCGGCCGGAAGCGAACAGCAACATGCCCGCCAGCAGGAGCAGCAGGATTTTTTTGGCGCGCGAATTCATTGGGTTCCCTGCGCCGTGGCCAGTTCGCGCCGGTTGAAAAGAATGATTCCGGCCACGGCAAACCCGCCACCGACCAGCAGGACGACCTGCGCGAACGCCGCGCCGAGTTCGCCCCAAGTGATGCTTCGGCCGGTGCTCAATGCGTCAATCGGCGAATAATCCTTCACCACGCTGATGACCGCGAGCAGGCCCTTGAACGCCGGAATCAGCACGCTGTCCGCCACCGAATGCCCGGCCTGGCCGGTCTCGGCATTGCCGGCGGCCACCGAGCCGGAATCAACTGATTCCGCCAGCGTGCCGCTGGACAGGACGACCAGCAGCATCGCCAGCGAAAAAAAGGTCGCCACCGGAAACGACAGGAAGCTCGCCGCCATCAGCCCCAGCGCCGCCATCAGCGCCATCCAGCAAAAAATGATGCCCAGCCCGCGCGCGAAATTCAGTCCGAAGCCGCCTTCGGGATATAAAACCTCCACGCCGTCCTCGAGCGGAAAGAGCAGGGTCGTCTGATTTTGGTTGTTGAAAGTGATGGTCAGCAGGCCGTTCGCGTCGAACAAATCCGGCGGGATCGCAAACTCATGAATCGCATGGGAGGTTTCCGTGTCCGGCGCGAGGCTCATCGGTTCGCTCTGCCAGAGTTTCGTTTTGTCCGGCACGCCCACCTGCCACAGCGCCAGAAACGTGCCCGACGGGCTTTTCTCGGCCGCGTTGAATTTCACTCGCAACTGCAGCGGTTTTCCCGCCAGATAATTTTTGGCGAAGCCCAGGTCAATCTTCCAGATGCGCTCGTAGCTCGGTGGCACCAACTGCATCTCCGCCTTGACCTGCTCGCGGATTTGGCGCCGGACTTCGGGCAGGTCCACTTTTTCAATCGGGCTGGATTTCAGGCGCTCCTGCAAAACCTGTTCCGTGTCCGCGTCAATTTCCGCCGAGTTATTGGGATCCTTCGCCGAGCCGCGCGCCACCAAAATCTGTTCGCGCAAAATCTTTTGTTCCGCCGCCGGCAATTTACTTGCACGCCATTGCAGCAGCCCAAAAACACACGCGCCAGAAATTGCCAGCAACGCCGCGTTCAGCGTCATGATGCCCAGCCACTTGCCCAGCCAGATTTGCCAGCGCGCAATCGGCTTGGTCACGACGACCTGAATCTGGCATTCCTCGATGTCACGCGCCAGCGTGCCGCACGAAAGCCACAGCGTCGAAAGCCCGAGGAGTGCCGTGATCGCGCTCAACGTATAGGTTAAAATGATTTGTGTGAATCCTTGCGCCGTGCCGTCGTCCTTGATGACCAGCGGCAGACCGACGACCGCCAAAATCAACAGCACCGCGATGACGAGGAACAATTTAAACCGCAGCGCGGCCTTCCACGTCAACCACGAGATGGCGAGAATTCTTTGCATTTCAAATTAAATCAACCACGGATGGACACAGATTAACACGGATTAAGAAAAATTTAACCGGCATAGTTTTATCCGTGTGAATCCGTGTCCATCCGTGGTTAAAAATTATTTCGGCTTTCCCAGCAGCGATGACAATTTTTCATCGGCTTTGGACAAATCCACCGGCTTTGTTTCCAGCGTCGCTTTGGTTTCTGAAATTTTCGTTTCCGTCGGCTGCGCTAACGCTTCCAGCTTTTTGTCGTCCAATTTCTTTTCAGTGGGGAGCGCGGAAATTTTTGGTTCAGAAATGGTTTGCGCCACCTGCGGCAACGAAAGTTTTTCCAAAACTTTTTCTGTCTGTGGTTTTGCTTCCACGCCGCCGCGCAGATATTCCGCCACGCGCGCGCCGGATTGCGCGCCGCTGGTTTCGTTCGCCGCGCGCGCCTTCGCCACCACGTCGAGAAAATAGCTTTCGAGATTTTGCGTCGGATTGTCCACGCGCACTTCGCCGGTCGAAACGTCCTTGCGGATGATTTCCAGAACTCGTTCCAATGTTTCGCGCGGCAAAACCGGCGTGGTGATTTGCAACGTGTCCGGCGTCGCCAGCAAATCTTTCAATGTGCCGGCGGCCTGGATTTTGCCGCCGTAATAAATCACCACGCGGTCGCAAACATCCTCGACATCGGAAAGCAAGTGGCTGCTCAAAATCACCGTCTTGCCGCGACGCGCGAGCGCAATGATCAAATCTTTCACCTCACGGCAGCCAATCGGGTCGAGGCCGGCGGTCGGTTCGTCGAGAATCACGAGGTCAGGGTCGTTGATGAGCGCCTGCGCGAGGCCGATGCGGCGCTGCATGCCCTTGGAAAATTCGCCGACCGCGCGCGTCTGCGTTTTGCCGAGGCCGACCATTTCGAGCAATTGCTCCGCGCGATTGTCGCGTTCGCCTTTCGAGAGATGAAAAAGATTGCCGAAAAAATCCAGCGTCTCACGCGAGTTGAGGTAGCGGTAGAGATACGATTCCTCCGGCAGATAGCCGATGCGCGCTTTCGTCTGCACATGGCGCGGCGAATGGCCGAAGACCTCGATGTGTCCCTTCGTCGGATTCAGCAAACCGAGCAGCAGCTTGACGGTCGTGGATTTGCCGGAACCGTTCGGGCCGAGCAATCCGAAAACTTCGCCGCGCCGGACTTCAAAATCCACATTGTCCACGGCGCGCGCCTTGGGGCGATTCCAGAAATCCTTGAAAACTTTCGTCAGCCCGCGCACGGACACGACGACTTCTTCGGATTTATGATTTCCGGTTTGCGATGGTGGATTTAATTCGGCGACGGGCATAAATTATTTTTCAAATTAACCAACTCAAATAAATTTAGACTTGTTTCTTCCATTCAAAAAGATGGTTCGAGAAGATGGGAAAGAATCTTGGAGAGTCGTTTTCCATCTCTTGCTATGTCCAAAAATTCTAATGGAATTATCTTAAAAGGTCCGATTCCTTTCATCTTTTTAACGTCCAATATTCCCCATCCATCTGTGTTGTTATTTGGTTTAGCAAGTGGGCTGTGCGCGATCTTGTTTCTCGTGTTTGAAAGCCTTGAAATCTCTTCCCATAGTTCAAGAGATTGTGTCTTTATATCCGGCGATAGATTTGAATCCGCGATCAATTTTTTTACAAGGGAGATGCGATGGCTCAATTTCATGTCAAGTGCTTCATCTCTTTTTGCTTGGTCATTGGTAAGCTTCCTAATCCAAACATGGGTTGACATTTCTGCGGCTCCAAAGTTTAAGACGAATGCCCCCACAATTTCACTCCATAGCTGCATGGTAGGTTGATTCATTATTTATTCATTGTCTTTTGTAGCCGCTACCAGTCCGTATAATTTCAATGACATATTCATTTCCGCCTTGAATCAAATTATCACCGCCGTCGTCCATTGCTTGCATCTTCTGTCCTTTGACATCATGCACACGCACGAATATCTGGTTGTAACCATACAATTTGCCTTTGACGTAAATATCGCCGAAGTAAGGAAAGTCTTTATCATTGGCATCTTTGGCAATCCCGACATATAGCGCACCTCCTGGAACTTTGTTGGGATCAATTGGATAAATCTTCGCCATTTTACTGCTATCTGGATTTGTGTTCCACTTAAGCACGCTTGTATCGGTAATAATGCCAACAAAATCATAACGTGAAGCGAGATCCTTGATATGGGCTTCATCGTCAGCAAAAGCAGGCAACGACAAAAGCGCACAGAACAACACAAAAACCGCGCGGATACGGAAACTTTTTTTTGTAAAATTGATTTTAGGTTGCATAAACTTTACGCCAGTTTCGGCGTCAGTTGGCCTGAAATTTTTTGCGGCGGCTCTTCCGTTTCGGGATGGAAATGTTCCAGTTCCTCGCCTTTGCGCACGAGGCGCGCGCTGTTGAAAATCACGATGAGCGTGCCGATGACGTGCAGGATCGCGGCGGTGATCGGCCCGATGTAGCCGAACGCCGACGCCGACAGCCCGACGATGATGAAGCAGACGCCGAACGCAAAATTCTGGTTGATGACGGCGCGCGTGCTGCGCGACAGTTTCACGAGGAACGGCAGCCGGCGCAGGTCGTTGTTCATCAGCGCGATCGTCGCGCTGTGGATCGCGACTTCGCTGCCCGCCGCGCCCATCGCGATGCCGATGTCGCCCGCCGCGAGCGCGGGCGCGTCGTTCACGCCGTCGCCGATGACCGCGACTTTATAACCTTTCAATTTCATCGCGCGGACAAATTCAACCTTGTTCTGCGGCAGGCAATCGCCCTTCGCTTCTTCGCAACCAATTTCATTCGCGACGCGCGTGGCGACGACTTGACGGTCGCCGGAAATCATCGCGATGCGGCGAACGCCGGCTTCTTTCAATTCGGCCAAAGCTTCCTTCGCCTCGGCGCGCGTCTGGTCCTGCATTCCGACCCAGCCGACGCACTTGCCATTTTGCGCAACGAAAATCAAACTCCAGCCTTCGGTCTCGTTTAAGTCCACGGATTTCTCGAAACCCGCGTCAATGCCGTTATCCTTGAGCCATTGCGCGCGGCCAACGAGAATTTTTGCACCATTGATCTCCGCCTTCACGCCGCGGCCAGCGGTTTCTGAAAAATCTTTCGGCTCGGCCAGCGGCACTCCGGCTTCGCCCGCGAGTGTCGCGAGCGCCTTGGCCGTCGGATGGTTGCTGTATTTTTCAGCGGACGCGGCGAGCAGCAAAAGTTCGGCGGGTTTCGTGTCGCCAATCGGCGCGAGGCGGCTGACGGCGAGCTGGCCGGTCGTGAGCGTGCCGGTTTTGTCGAAGACGAAGGCGTTGATCTTCGCGGCAAGTTCGATGTCAGCGACGTTCTTGATCAAAATTCCCAAACGTGCGGCGGCGGACAACGCGGCAACCATCGCGGTCGGCGTCGCGAGAATGAACGCGCACGGGCAGGAGACGACAAACACCGCGATGACGCGGTTCAAGTCATGCGTGAACGCCCAGACGAGCGCGCCGATGACCAGCACCAGCGGCGTGTAAAAACCCATGTATTGATCTACGATTTTCTGGATCGGCAGCTTGGTTTTTTCCGCAGCGATGATCAGTTCGCGCACGCGGCCGAGCGTGGTGTCAGTGCCGGCGCGGCTGACTTTGATTTCCAAAACGCCGGTGAGATTTTGCGTGCCAGCAAAAACTTCGTCGCCGGTGTTTTTTTCAGCCGGCAAGGATTCGCCGGTAATGGTGGCTTGGTTGAACGAGCCTTCACCCTTCACGATGATGCCATCAGCGGCGACATTGTCGCCGGGACGAATTCTGATTACATCACCCACGGCAAGCTGGCTGGCGGCGACTTCTTCCTCGCTGCCGTCTTTCAAAAGACGGCGCGCTTTCGTCGGCGTGAGTTTGATGAGCGATTCGATGGAGTCGCGCGCGCCCTGGGCAGTGCGGGTCTCGATGATTTCGCCGGTGAGCATGAAGAAGGCGACAATGCCGGCGGTCTCGTAATTGCCCGACGCGAACGCGGCGAGCACGGCGATGGCGACAAGCTCGTTGATGCTCAAATTGCCGCGCCGCAAATCCTTCACGGCAGTGACGATAATGGGATAGCCGAGAATGATCGAGCCGATCATCGCGCTGGCGCTGGACAAAGTGGTGCCGGCGTCAAACAGCCAGTCCACGATGAAGGCGTTGAGGACGAAGACGACGCCGAGGACGGCCTGCCAAAGATGCACGACGGAATGTTCGTGGTCGTGGCCGCAGCCGCAATTGTCATCGTGTTCGTGCTGGCTTAAAAGGGACGTGACTTGCATACAAATTCAAATTTCGTTTTACGGATTCGCCGCCGATTTCGGCTGCGGCGGTTCGCGGTTCAACTGTAGCCTAAGTTCGCGCGGCTTGCCATCGGCGCGCTGCGGCAGAAAGATTTTATCCTGCACGTTCGTCAGGATCTGTGTCATGGCCTTGGCCAGCTCCAGTTGCGCGAACAGGTTCGGGCTCCTTTCGTATTTCGGCAGCAGTTCCGTGAACGCCCCGGCGTCCGACTCGATGGCGGTGACGTAGCGGGTGCGCGCGGATTCGGCGGCGTTGGTGATGGACGCGGCCGACGCGCCGGCCTGGCTGGCGATGCGGTTCTGTTCGCTCAAGGCGTCGTTGATGAGCTTGTCGCGGTTCTGGCGCGCGGTGGTGACCATTGCGAACACATCCTTCAACTGGCGCGGCGCGACGCTCTGCACCTGCACTTGGTCAATCGCCACACCGAGATGCTCGCGCTCGGCAAGTTCGTTCACGCGCTGCTGAACGGCGTCCTGAAAGCCGGCGATATCTCGCGTGAGGATGTCGTCCACATTGAAGCGCGCGGCGGTGAGGATGAGGGCTTCATTGACGGCGTTCTGCACGGCGTTGGAAACCCCGGCGAGGTTGAAAATCTGGTTGGTGCCGCCGGCGAAATTAAAAATCGCCGTGCGCGGATCGTCAATGTGATACGAAACCGTGGCGCGCGTGTGAATGATGTTGCGGTCGGCGGTGACGACGTAGCCGTCAATCTGCGGGTTGAGCGACGGGCCGGCAGGCGGCTCGGTGCCGGCGAGTTCCATTTCAGGGGTGGTGAGATACCAGCCGACGGTGGACGAAACTTTCTGGATTTCCGTGATCGGAATGCGGATGACCTCGTCAATCGGATATGGCAGCGACCAGTGCAATCCCGCGCCAAGCAGCATTTTCTGACCATCTCCCTGCGGCTTGCCGAAGCGCAGGATGACGGCCTTTTCCTGCGGCCCGACGGTGAAAAATCCCGCCGCAAAAATAACGACGACGAGCGCCGCCATCGCGATCTTGACGATGACGAAGCTGCTGCGCAACGCCTCGGCCAGCGCCTGCGAACCGGCGTCCTGCGTTTCCAGCGGCGGCTGCGAATGTTCGTGATGATCGTGGTCGCTCATGGCTCAATCACTTCGCTGACGGATTCGCTGGCAGATTTTGAAATAGGTTGAACGGCGGCGTGCGCTCGTCGAAGATCAGCGTGGATTTCTGGTTCAGCGAATTCTTCAACGCCTCAAGCTGCAACTGGAAAATCGCCAGTTCCGGATTTTGCTGGAACACGCTCAACGTCTTCGCGGCTTCGGCCACGCCTTCACCTTGGATGCGCGTGGCATCCGCCTGCGCATTGGCGATGACATCGGCGGCCTGACGTTCGGCGGCGGACTTGATCTCGGTCGCCTTGGCTTCGCCCTGAAATTGTGCCGCGCTGATCAGCACCTGCCGCTCGGATTTCATGCGGTCGAACACCGTCTGCGTCACGCTTTCCGGCAGTCCAAGTTTTTTGATGCCGAGAAAATCAATGCTGATGCCGTAATTCTGCGTCGCGAGCTGGTTCTGAACGGCGGTTTTGATTTCGTTCTCGATCGTTTCCAGCTTGAGCTGCTTCGGATCGGAATTCACGAAGTCGGACAAGTTATATTTGCCGATGACCGCCGCCTTCGCGCTGCGCAACATGGTTTCAAGCTGGCGCTGCGCCGCCTCCACGGAACCGCCGGCGAACTTCGGGAAAAATTCCTTCGCGTCGGAAATCCGCCAGCCGACATAGACGCTCGTCAGCAGCATCGTGTTGTCCGCCGTAAGATTTTCGCTGTATTTGTCCTCAAAATTCTGCACGCGCTGGTCGAAGCGATAGACCTGCTGGATCGGCCACGGCCATTTGAAGTAGAGGTTCGGCTGGTCAATGTTGTTCGCGGCCGGCTTGCCGAAGGTCGTCAGCACGGCGACTTCCGACTGGCGCACTTGGAAGGTGAAGAGCAGCAGCGCAAAAATCACCACCAGCACGGCGGCGATGAGGATGGTTGTCAGATTTTTTTTCATGGCGAATTGGTGATGGACAGGTTCAGCAGGTCGTCGCGGATCTTGTCTTCGAGGTCGAAGATAATCACGTCCGACGTGTTCGTGACGAGCAAAACATATTTGCGCGCGCCCTTGGTGGCATCGGCAAAACTCTGCAAATACAGGCGCTGGCGATACACATCCGGCGCGGCCTCAAAAGCAGGAATCTGGTTCGTGAACAATCCGGCTTCGGCAAACTTCGATGAAACCAGCTGGACGCGATTGGCGTCGGCGACGTTCGTGATCGTGAAGGCCTGCGCGCCGGAAACGGCGTTCGTGCGAATGGCGGCGGCCTGGGCGTCGAGAATCCTCGCCAGCTTGGTCTGCTGCGCGCCGACAACTTTTTCATAGGTCGCGGCGACGTCGCTGGCCGTCGGCGGATGAATGTCCTGCAGGCCGACAAAAATTATTTTCGCGCCGAGCGAACGGGCGTTGGCCGAAGCCTGAATCCGGTTACGCAATGCGTCCGCCGCCTGCAACCGGCCCTGCGACAGCACGTCGTTCAAATCCACGCCGGCAAAATATTTGATGACTTCCTGCGTCGCCAGATCCTTCAGCAACGCGTCAGGATCGTTATTTTTGTAAGCCCAGTCGGTGACGTTCGTGATTTGGAATTGCACCGGGATGCTGACGGTGATGAGGCCAACCGCCTGCGCCTTGGCCGCGTCGTTCGCGTCGCTGCTGGCCGTCGCCGCTGTGACCGTTGCGCGGTTGGCGACGAGAAAATTATCCTCTTTGTTATGGCTTACCGTCCAGAGGATCGTGTTCGCCGCCTCGCTTTGCGCGTCGGGCGTGTAGCCGACGGCGAACGACTGGATCTGCTCGGTGCGGAAACGGTAAATCTTGTCTGCCGGCCACGGCAGCTTGAAGTGTGCGCCGGGATTGAGCGTCGCCACCGGCTTGCCGAAATGTTCCAGCACCGCCTGTTCGCCGACGTCCACGAACACAATCGTCGTGGACAAAATCAGCGCGGCAAACTGGACGAGCAGCAGCGCGGCCAGATTTTTTTGCGCCGCCTGAAAAAACCACGTTTCCGAAACCTTGAAGCCAAATTGATAATCTAAAGTTTGCGCAGCCGTGGTGAACAGGCTTTCCGGTTGCGCGAAAATACCGACGACGCGGCTCTCGTAGAGCGGGCGGGCGATTTTACCTTTGACCCGCGGGCGGTAAATTTCCAGCAGCAGCGTCAGCAGACTTTCCACCGCCATCAAGCCGAGCAGCACGCACAAGCCGCGCGCGACCCAGAAATCGGCGCGCGGAAATTTCGCCTCGACGCCCGCGATGCCCAGCGCCGTGAGCGCGCAAACGTAAGCGCCCGCCAGCAGAAAACTTGCGCCGGGGCGGAGCAGCCGGTGGTTTTCCAGCCGCGCAATCGTCACCGAAAAACGGCCGATCAAAAACAGCAGCAGCGCAAAGATGGCGAACAGCGACAGCGACGCCGTGGCATTGGCGGCATTGAGACCGGCGGTGTTCTTGCCGCTCCAGTTCCATAACAGCCACGCGCCGCCGGCTTCCAGCAGCAGGATCAAAACCGCGAAGCCCGGCACAAAATATTTTTCAAATTGCAGCCGCGCGTTCTGTGCCGGAAAGCTGCCGCCGTCCTTGCTTTCAAACAACGACGCACCCCGGCTGTGGGCGAGTTCGTCGAGTTCCAGTTTTTCCAAACGCTCGTTTTCTTCGAGCCGCATCTGGAACCAGCTGATGAACGCCACCAGTACGCCGAGGCCGAGGAAGACCGCCGCCGCCTGGCCCCCCAGCGAGCCGGCGAAAACCGTCACGCCAAAGCCGGCGAGAAAAATCAGCACCGCGACCGCGAGGTTCACCAGCCCGTTTTTTTGGATGTTGCTTTCCATTGTTAACTTAATTCTCTTTCATCAAACAGCGCCACGCCCACGGCCAGCGCCGCGCCGGCATAGCAGACCGCGTAGCCGAGCGCCTTGCCGACGTAAGCCCATTGAAACGTGTTTTTTCCCGTTTCGAGCGCGTCGGCGAGCCAGAAAAGCTGCCAGTTTGGGACGATGCTGTAAAGCGTCGAAGCCCACCAACTGCCATGGGCGGCGGGCAGGCCGAAGAAATAATCCGACATCAGCCCGACCAAAAACACCGCCGAGCAGACCGCGAGCGTCGCAATCATGTCCAGCCGCGTGGAGCATGCCAGCGCCACCGCCGCCAGAATCCAGAGCGCGAACAAAATCAATATACCGGCCGGAACCAGCCGCCAGTCCACCGTTGCCTGCTGCCCGAGGCTTTGCATCTGGTGCGTGAATTGAAAAATCACGAAGGTCGCCAGCGTGGCCATCACGACCAGCGCGATCACCGCGTCGCTCACAAACGGGCGGCGCAGGAAAAAATTGCTGAAGCCCGCCAGCGCATAGGCCAGCAGAATTCCGCCACCAAAAATTCCGATGGCCGGCAGGTTCGTTGAGCCGTAGGCGTCGAACGCCATCCAGTTGGCCAGCATCACGCCGACCATGTTGACATAGGCCAGCAGCGCCAGCGCCGCCGCCAAGCCGGCGAATTTCGCCAGCAGAAATTGCGCGCGACCGACCGGCTTGGACAGCACCGCCAGCGCCGTGCCGCTGCGGATTTCCCGCGCCAGCGACGCCGACGCGCTCAGCACCGCGCCGAACAGGCCCGTCAGCAGCATCACCGCCAGCGCGCTCGTCTTGACGAGCTTCATCTCGTCGCCGAACGCGAAGTAATATGGCACGGCGAGAAAAATCTCGAACAGCACGGAACCCGTCATCAGCAGCAGAAAAATCGGCTGCCGGATGAGTTCCATGAAAGCATTGACCGCAATATTTCTAAATTGACGCATGAACTTCCGAATAGCTTACAAACCGTGCGCATGTTTGCAAACGGTTAATCAGCTTGGGCAAGAAAATGGAGTAGAAAAACGGCGTTTGCGTTCAAAATAAAAAAACGGCGACCATTTGGTCGCCGTTTTCATGATTGCCTAAATTTCACGCCATCGCGCGGGCGATGCTGTTCCACCACGCATCGTGCAGCTCGGTGAGCGGGGCGGAGAATTCTTCGCCAGCGGTTTTCACCGTCAGCTTGTCGCCGCCGACTTTGCCGATCTGCACCGCCGGCACGCCCATGAGCTTGGTGCGTTCGACGACTTTCACGGCGTCGAGCGCTTTGCAACTGATAACGACGCGCGATTGCGTTTCGCCGAAGAGCAAGGCGTCGAGGCGCACCGTAGCGGCGTCTCGGGAGAGCGCCGCATTTTTTTCTTCAGATTGGTCAGCGGCACCCTGCCGAGTTGCCGCCACGCCGGAGAGATCAATCGTCGCGCCGATAAGACGCGGCGTTTCGCGGGCGATGAGCTGGCTGATGCAGCTTTCCGCGAGCGCGACGGCGAGGCCGCCTTCGCTGCAATCGTGCGCACTCTTCACCAGGCCGGATTGTATCAGGCCGATGAGCGTGGTGTGCAGCGTCTTGGCAACTTCCAGGTCGCAACGCGGCGGCGAACCGTTCTTCTGGCCGTGAATCACTTGCAAATATGCGCTGCCGCCGAGGCCAAGAATCGGATCGGATTGATCCACCGCGTCGCCGAGCAGGATGATGGCGTCACCTTCGTCCTTGAACCATTGCGTGGTGACGTGCTCCAGCTTCTCGATGAGGCCGACGACGGAAATCGTGGGCGTCGGATCAATCGGGCCGGCGGGGCTTTGATTGTAGAGCGAGCAATTGCCGCCAGTGACGGGCGCGTTGAAGGCTTTGCAACCTTCCGCCAGGCCGCGCACGGATTCCTTGATCTGCCAGAACAACTCGGGCTTGAGCGGGCTGGGCATGTTGAGATTGTCGGTCGCGCCAAGCGGCAATGCACCGGAGCAAGCGAGATTGCGGCACGCTTCGGCCACGGCGGCTTTCGCGCCTTCGTAGGGATCGAGATAAACGTAACTGCCGTTGCAGTCCACGGTCATGGCGATCAATTTTTCGGAAACTTTCGGTTCGCCAACTTTCGCGGCGAGTTCCGCGCTCATTACGGGCAAGGAATCGGTCTTGATGCGGATCACCGCCGCGTCGCTGCCGGGCAAGACAACCGAGCCGTCGCGCACTTGATGATCGTATTGGCGATACACCCAGTTCTTCGATGCGATACTCGGCCACGCGAGCAATTTCTTCAAATCGTCAGCGGGCGACGTGGTGTCAGCAATGCCGTCGAGACGGAACGCGCGAACCTCTTTCAAATACGCCGGCTCAATGGCCTCGCGCTGATACACGGGTGATTCGTCGGCAATTTTTTTCGCGGGAATATCGACGACGAGTTTGCCGCCGTGGCGCACCTTCATGTGGCCGGTGTCGGTGATGATGCCGATCTCGGACCACGGCAGATCCCACTTGTCGAAAATGCGTTTCACTTCCTCTTCGCGGCCTTTGTGGACGACGATGAGCATGCGCTCCTGCGATTCCGAAAGCATGATCTCGTAGCTGCTCATGTTCGGCGCGCGTTGAGGAACTTTGTCGAGTTCGATCTCGATGCCCGTGCCGGCGCGCGCCGCCATTTCGCAGGTGGAACAGGTCAAACCCGCCGCGCCCATGTCCTGCATGCCGGCGACCGCGCCGGTGGCGAGCAGTTCGAGGCACGCTTCGCACACGAGTTTTTCCATGAACGGATCGCCGACCTGCACCGCGCCACGCTGTTGCTCGGCGGATTCCTCGGTCAAATCCTGCGAGGCAAACGCCGCGCCCGCCAGACCGTCGCGACCAGTCGCCGGGCCGACGTAAAAAACGGGATTGCCCACGCCTTTGGCCGCGCCGCGCGTAATCTGTTCGTGTCGCAGCACGCCGAGGCAGAAGGCGTTCACAAGCGGATTGCCCTGATACGTCTTGTCGAAATACACCTCGCCCGCAACGGTCGGGATGCCGAAGCAATTCCCGTAATGCGCGATGCCGCTGACGACGCCCGCAAACAATCTCCGATTGTTGGCAATTTCAGCTTTGGAATTTGAAATGTTCGATTCGCCGTTCGCCGTGATCGGCCCAAACCGCAGCGAGTTCACCGCGCAGACGGGCCGCGCGCCCATCGTGAAGATGTCGCGCACGATGCCGCCGACGCCAGTGGTCGCGCCCTGAAACGGCTCGACCGCGCTCGGATGGTTGTGCGACTCGATCTTGAACGCGATGGCGATGCCGTCGCCGATGTCAATGATGCCGGCATTTTCCTCGCCCGCGCCGACGAGGATCTTGGGCGACTTGGTGGGGAAGGTCTTGAGCAGCGGCTTGGTGTTTTTGTAGCTGCAATGCTCGCTCCACATCACGGAAAAGATACCGAGCTCGGTGTAGCTCGGCGTGCGGCCGAGGATTTCCACGGCGTGGGCGTATTCTTCCGGCGTGAGGTTGTGTTTGGCAACCAACTCTGGGGTGATGGCGGGTTCGGTCATTTCAAAAATTTAATTAATGTGAACTTCACAAAATTCATTTGGCAATTCTCGGCGGTAAAAAATTCCGTCCGACTCAACCGGATTGGCGAATCCAATCACGAATGTTCATACCGATTCGTTCAATGTCCTCTTTCGACAATAAGCCACCGTGCATGACAATATTCCGAGATTTTTCCAACGTGTTCAAAATGGCTTTAGCCCATTCCAAATCACTGAGAATATTTTCAAACTGCGCCCAGTTGGTTACAATGATTGAAGAAAGATCTCCGAAATCGCAGTAAACAATTTCTGACGCCCCTCGCGTCCCGTGCCATTTGAATTTGGCGTCTTCCTCCATTCTGGACTTCGCCTTTTTTTGAACCTTTTCGGGCACTTTTGTCCACCAGACATCGTGGTGTGCTTCCGTCATTGCCTTCTTCACAAGTTCACGGACTGAATTTTCAAACGCATGAATAGCGGCATAAACAATAGCCATCTGTTCTGCGCCTGCAAGCAGGTCGGGGTCTAACATTTCAAATGAAAGCGACTCCCTTATCTTGGCTGCTTGTTCAGCGCCAAAATGCCGCCTTCTCCTTCGGCCAGCCTTATCCAGGCTCTCCTCGGTCAGAAGTCCTCGATAAACAAATGTGTAAAGATCATCCATACCTTATTTGAGATGATCTCGAAGGCTCTTAAAGATGGCGTCATAAACAGCCTGATCTCGGCTCTCAGGCAAAACAATGTTGATGTGATATTGAAGCGAATCCAGCGACACTGATTTATGTGGTGCGGATTTTACTTTAATTTCTGGAGCTGGAGCAGTGGAAGCTACCGCTGCTTCCTCCTTGGTTTCGGTTGGAGGCGGCACGGATTGAGTGGCGCTAAAATCTGCATACTCACAAAGCGCTACAAACGTCCGAGCAATCAGAGCAATAACGCTATCTTTTTTTGCACCGGCGTAGAGTGTTCGCAACTTTCCCTTCACCTCTTCTGCTGATCGCTTGTTTGCGTCTTTGTTAAGAGCGAACAACTCTGAAAACGCTTCTCGTATGCCTGCCGCAAGAACCTTCCTCGATTGCGCCTTGTCGAGAAATTCAAAATAACGCTTGGTCGGCGCGGCATCTGTGTCCAAAAATCCTAAATCCTTTAAGATTCCGATGAGGGTTCGGTCATTCGTGCTTTTGAATTCCAAACCTTCCAAAAACTTTACGGAAAATCTTTCTGGTGCGCCAGCCTGTAGCATTGCGTCAAAGTATGCCGGAATTGACCCGGGTTTCAGTGTGTATCCGTCAGGCAATGGCATAATTTTCTCCTTTTATTGTGACCAATAGTCGTTCGTTAGTTGCAATTTGACGCAAGCCGATTCAGTTCAAACTCTCCGTTCCGAGCAGATGGCAGATTTCAATGCCGTCATCAAGCTGTTCCCAGTAAATCGCGTAACCGCCGGGTTCGAGCGACCAGTCGGTGCGCTGTTTCGGCGTGGCTTTGGCGAGCCATTTCAGCCACGGAATTTTTTTGTAGGGCACGCTCAATTCGCGCCAGTCGCTCAATTTCACGACGAGCTTGTCGCCGACAAAACGAACGCTCTCGGCGGTGACCGCCTCGGCTGTTTTAGCGATTAAAGTATTCATTCCAGTTTTCCAGCAGACGAGCTTGGTTTTCTCTCGTCAGTTTCAAAATATAGTTCAACTCTGCACGGTTGTAACCACGATTGTATTCGGTTGCAACCGGCTGCAACCAAATCTTCGCCACCTTGTCGCCGTCAATGACATGCACGTGCGGTGGCTCGCCCGCGTCCGACGAGTAAAACCTGAACTTGTAGCGTTCAATTTTAATCGTTGGCATAAACCTTCACGCCGCAGCCGCGACGGTTTTGTTTTTGAGCGCGGCGAAGATGCTTTCGAAAATCCATTTGCCGTCGTCGCTGCCGAGCAGCGGTTCGCAGGCGCGTTCGGGATGCGGCATCAGGCCGGCCACGTTGCGCTTTTCATTGCAGATGCCAGCGATGTTTTGCAGCGCACCGTTCGGATTCGCGGTGTCGGTCGGGTTTCCGTTCGCATCGCAGTATTGCCAGAGGATTTGGTTGTTGGCCTTGAGCTTCGCGAGCGTTTCTTCGTCTGCAAAATAGCAGCCTTCGCCGTGGGCGATGGGCACGCGGAGAATTTTTCCCGCCGGAATCCGGCTGGTGAACGGCGAATCGTTCGTGGCGGTCTTGAGGAAAATGTTTTCGCAGTGGAATTGCAGGTCGCGGTTGCGGATGAGCGCGCCGGGCAGCAGACCGGCTTCGGTGAGCACTTGAAAACCGTTGCAGACGCCGAGGACGAGGCCGCCGTTGTCGGCGAATTGTTTCACGGCCTGCATCACGGGGCTGAACCGAGCGATGGCGCCGCAGCGCAGATAATCGCCGTAGCTGAATCCGCCGGGCACGATGACGACGTCGGTGTCGCCGAGCGAGGCGTCCTTGTGCCAGACGAGCCGCGCGGAATGGCCGAGCAGCCGGACGGCATGAACGGCGTCCTGATCGCAGTTGCTGGCGGGGAATTGGAGGACGGAGAAATTCATAAGTTAGGCGCGAGGCGCGGGGCTTTAGGCTGTGGGCTTCTGAATTCGGGCCTCAAGCCCAAAGCCTCACGCCTAAAGCCTGGCAAATTCATTCAATTTCCAGTTTGTAATCTTCGATCACCGGATTGCTCAACAGCTTGTAAGCCGCGTCGTTCAACGCTTTTTGCGCCGCCGCCTTGTCCGTGCCGGGCGCGAGGTCAATCTCGATGTATTTGCCGATGTGGACGCCGATGACGCCGGTGTAGCCCATCTGGGCGAGGGCGGTCTGGACGGTTTTGCCTTGGGGATCAAGGACGGCCTTTTTTGGTGTGATAATGATTTTAGCTTTCATGCTCGCGCTCGAAAATTTTGCGGAAAGAAGTCGCCGGAAGCGAGCCAAAAAGTTTTGACCGAAAGATTGAAAGCTTGCCAACGTGAATCTGCCTCATCCTCAACCACCGGTTCTTTCATGACTTTTTCGCATACAGAACATAAGCGGGGTTGAAATCCACCGTGATTTGCGCGAAAGTTGCGGCCATGAGAATTTTGAATTCACCGAATAAGGCCGCCGGCGGCAACGGCGACCGCAAAAACCTCGACGCCTGCTCCATCGTCATTTTCGGCGCGAGCGGCGATTTGACGGCGCGCAAGCTGATTCCCGCGCTCTACCATTTGTTCAAGGAAAAGCAGATGCCGGCGACGTTCCGCGTCGTCGGCTTCGCGCGCCGCGAGAAGACCGACGCAACGTGGCGGCAGGAATTGCGCGCCGCGCTCGACCAGTTTTCCCGCACCAAGCCGGTGGATGAAAAAGTCTGGTCGGCGTTCGCGGAAAATATTTTTTACTGCGTGGGCGATTTGACCGACAAGGCCGCCTACGCCAAGCTCGGAACGCAGCTCGTTTCATTCGGCGATTCCGGCCTGCGCGAGAACCTGCTGTTTTATCTTGCGATCTCGCCCAGCCAGTTTGGCGAAGTGGTCGAGCAGGTGCATAGCTCGCAGCTTCTGAAACGCGACGGCCCCGGCTGGCAGCGGCTCGTCGTCGAAAAGCCGTTCGGCCACGATCTCGCGTCCGCGCAGGCGTTGAACAAGGAATTGACGCGCTACGCGCACGAGTCGCAGGTGTTTCGTATTGATCATTATCTGGGCAAGGAAACGGTGCAGAACATTTTGATGTTCCGCTTTTCCAATTCCATTTTCGAGCGTCTCTGGAACCGCGAATCGGTGGATTCCGTCCAGATCACCGTCAGCGAAAAAATTGGCGTCGGCGACCGGGGCGGTTATTACGAGGAGGCCGGCGCACTGCGCGACATGGTGCAGAACCACATGCTGCAGGTGCTTTCGCTCATCGCGATGGAACCGCCGGTGTCGCTTGAGGCCGAAGCCGTGCGCGATGAAAAAGTGAAGCTGCTCAAATCCATCCGCCCGCTCACGCCGGAAGATGTCACGAAACAAATCGTGCGCGGCCAGTATTTCGCCGGGGCGGTCAACGGCGAGCCGCGCCCCGGTTATCGTCAGGAAGTCAAAGTTAAGCCGGATTCAAACGTCGAAACTTTCGTCGCCTTGAAACTGCTGATTGATAACTGGCGCTGGAGCGGCGTGCCGTTCTATTTGCGCACCGGAAAAAATCTTCCGCTCAGCGCCAGCGAAGTTCGCATCCAGTTCCGCCCCACGCCGAATGTCCTGTTTGCCGCGCAATGTGGAAACCACATTGACGCCAACGCGCTCACCCTGCGCTTGCAGCCGAACGAAGGAATTTCACTGCATTTTAACGGCAAAGTTCCCGGCACGGCCATCAGCGTGCGCCCGGTGCGGATGCACTTCAGCTACGACGCGGAGTTTGGCGCCTACACGCCGGAAGCCTACGAACGGCTGCTGCTCGAAGCCATTGCTGGCGACGCGACGCTGTTCATTCGCCGCGACGAAGTGGAAACCGCGTGGAAAATCGCCGACTCCATCCGCACCGGCTGGGATGGCAAGCCGCTGACGAACCGTGAATTTTACTCCGCCGGCACCTGGGGTCCGATTGCCGCCGACGATCTGCTGGCGCAGCTTAGCCACGTCTGGCACGAGCCGCAGGTGATAAAATAGCCATCGCCGCCTTGTCTATAAATAATTCTGACCGAACTGTCCTGTTTTTGGCGGTGGGAAATTTCTCCAACATTAACAAATTTTAACTTGTAACCAAACGGTTAATTAGGTATCTATGTTGGTGTTGGCGGCGAATGTTTTTTGAAAATTGATTGAACCTTTTTCCGGCGGCAACGTCTGATGAATAGCTGGTGAAAATTTCGCTGTCCGTTTAGGGTTGGCATAGAGGTTTTGCTTGCGGTGCGGCTCGGACAGCGACCCCAAGTTGGTCGCATCGCCCTTCTGAGCGCCTGGGTGAAGGCGTATTTAACCTCATCACCGCAAAGGCCGGACGCAAGTCCGGCCTTTCGCTTTTTAACGAGCCTGCGGTCTCAACCCGGTCCGAATGGCTGCTGCCATGATCCGACACCAATGCAGCCGCCAGGCCGTTCCAGCTTTATCAAGATGATTTCTGATTTGACGCCGCCCGCCAAAAGCGCGACAACTGCGCCACCATGAATTTCAAACGCTGGTTCGCATGGCTGTGCCTGGCGCTGATGGTGTTCGCGGAAATCCTCCTCTTCCGCGCCATCCGCGAAAAGGACGCGGCGCTGACGGACGCGCGCGCGGCGCAGATCCAGATGCACGACATGCAGAAGGAGCTGGATGAATTAAGAAATTCCGACGCCGGATTGCAGGCGGCGGAAATCTCCCGGCTGCGCAAGCTGAACGAAATTCTCACGAACAAGCTGGCCGCGCTGCAATTGTCCATCGTTCCGTTGATCATGGAAAACCAGTCGAACGCGCAGCATCTCGCCACCGCGCGCCTGGCGCTCCAGCTGCAGCAGCAGCATTTGCAGGAGCTGGAAAATGTGAACAGCCAGATTGTGGCATCCAGCACGGCCGCGCTCGATGCCAGCGCCAGCGTCATCGCGCGCAAAACCTGCATCAACAACCTGCGGCTGATCGACGACGCCAAACAACAATGGTCGGTGGACTTTGACCAGCCGGACAGCGCGGTGCCGTCCGAAAAAGATCTGCTGCCGTATTTGCAGGGCGGAGTTTTTCCGGTTTGTCCCGCCGGCGGAATTTATTTCATCAACGCCGTGGGGGAACTGCCGACGTGCTCGGTTCCCGGCCATGTGCTGGCCGAATAATTGCGGCCGCCCGATTTCATTCTTGGCTTTCGCCGCCCGTCGGTTAATCTTGCCGCTCTTATAATTTATGATTGATACGGACATTGAACTGTTGAAAGGGATTGCCAACCAGCTGCGCATCCACTCCATCGAGGCGACCACGGCGGCTGGCAGCGGTCATCCAACCTCCTGCTGCTCGGCGGCGGACATTGTCGCCGCGTTGTTCTTCGGCCACATGAAGTATGACGCGAAGAACCCGCAATATTATAACAATGACCGGTTCATTCTCTCGAAAGGCCACGCCGCGCCGCTGCTATACGCCGCGTGGGCGGAAAACGGTTTCGTGCCGATTCCGGAACTGCTGAAACTCCGCCAGTTCGGCAACGATCTCGAAGGTCATCCTACGCCGCGTCTCGCGTTCGCCGATGTGGCGACCGGGTCGCTCGGCCAGGGTCTCGGCGTCGGCGTCGGGATGGCGCTCGCCGCGCGCCAGGACAAGCTGGATTACAACACTTACGTCCTGCTCGGCGACGGCGAAATCGCCGAAGGCTCGGTTTGGGAAGCCGCTTCGCTCGCGGGCGTTTACAAGCTGAACAATCTCGTCGCCATCGTGGACGCGAACCGTCTCGGCCAGAGCCAGGCCACCGCGTTCGGCCACGACATCGGCGTTTATGCGAAACGGTTTGACGCCTTTGGCTGGCGCGTGGAATCCATTGACGGCCACGACCTCGAAGAAATCATTGAAGTCCTGAGCGGCGTCGGTCTGGATGACAAGCCGCTTGTCATCATCGCCAAAACTTACAAGGGCGCGGGCGTTTCCTTTTTGCAGGACAAGGACAACTGGCACGGCAAGCCGCTGAACAAGGAAGAGGCGGCGCAGGCGCTGGCCGAACTCCAGCCGAGCGCCAAGTCGGGTCTGGGTGTGCCGATTCCGGCGCCGTCACCGCTGCCGGCTCCGAATCTCGCCGCGCCGGCCAGCTATCCGGCCATCAGTTACAAGCTCGGCGACCAGATTGCCACGCGCGAAGCCTACGGCACGGCGCTCGTCCGTCTTGGCGAAGCTGATCCACGCATCAACGCGATGGACGGCGACACGAAAAATTCCACCTTCGCCGACAAATTTTTCAAGAAATTTCCGGAACGCTCGACCGAATGTTTCATCGCAGAGCAAAATCTCGTCGCCGTCGCCGTCGGTTACGCGACGCGCGGCCATGTGCCGTTCGCCTCGACGTTCGCCACGTTCTTCACGCGCGCGGCGGATCAAATCCGCGTCGCCGGCATTTCCCAGTCGAACTTGAAGCTTGTCGGCTCGCATGTCGGCATCAGCATCGGCGAGGACGGCCCATCGCAGATGGCACTGGAAGATTTGGCGATGATGCGCGCCGTGGTCGGCAGCACGGTGCTGTATCCGGCCGAAGCCGTGGCCACCGAAAAATTGCTGGAACAGATGGCGACGCACAAAGGCGTCTGTTTCCTGCGCACCTCGCGTCCGAAAACGCCGGTCATTTACGGCAACGACGAACAATTCCCCATCGGCGGCGCGAAGGTTTTGCGCACTGGCGACAAGGTCACCGTCGTTGGCGCCGGCGTGACGTTGTTTGAAGCCCTGAAGGCGGCGGACACGTTGAAGGCCGAAGGCATTAATATCACGGTCATTGACGCTTACAGCATCAAGCCGCTCGGCAAGGACGTAATTCTGGCCGCCGCGAAAAAAACCGGTAATACCGTCATCACGGTGGAAGATCATTATTCCGAAGGCGGCCTCGGCGACGCCGTCGCCGGCGAATTGAGCAGCGAAGGCATCAAGGTTCACAAGCTCGCGGTGGTGGGCATACCGCGCTCCGGCCACGCGGCGGAACTCATGGCCGCGTTCGGCATTGACGCCGCCGCGATTGTGAAGAAGGTCAAATCACTGTAATTGCAAAGCGCGCCAGCCAGTTTCAAAAACGCGGAGAATTTTTTCTCCGCGTTTTTTCTTTTGGCGGCGCGCCGCCTTTTTGCAATAGTCAAACCGTGCAAATTTTCGGAAGAGCTCTTTTGCTCATCACCCTGACGGCGTGGTTGGCGACCTCGGCGGCGGCCCAGGACATTTGTGCGATCTGCGGCCAGCCCATCAACGGCTCGATTTATCTGATCACCGATGAAGTCACCGGCCAGAAGCTGGAGGTTTGTTCCAATTGCATCAAGCTGCCGCGCTGTTTCATCTGCGGCCTGCCGGTCAAGGACAACGGCATGGAATTGTCCGACGGCCGCCATCTTTGCGCGCGTGACGGAAAAACGGCGGTGCTGAACGCCGGCGACGCCCAGCAAGTCGCCGCCGAGGTTCATGATGAGCTGGACCGGTTGTTCGCCCGCTTCACCTCGTTTCCCACCAACGTGGACGTGACCGTGCTGGACCGGATTGACGTGGACACGATGTTCCAGCCGGGTGGAAACGATTTTGAAAGTCCCGACCTGCTCGGCTGCATCGAGCCGAAAACCGTCGGCAGCCAGAAGCGATATTTCATGCGCCTGCTCACCGGCCTGCCGCTGGTGGAACTCAAGGCGACCGCCGCGCATGAGCTGTCCCATGCCTGGGTTGGCGAAAATGTGCCGGTCGAGCGGCACGCGCGCCTGGCCCGCGATGCGGAAGAAGGCTTTTGCGAAATGGTCGCCTACCTGCTGATGGATTCACAAAATGAAGCCGGCCAGAAAAAGTTTATTTTAAAAAATTATTACACGCGCGGGCAGGTGCAGCTCTTCATCGCCGCCGAAGAGCATTACGGATTCGACGCCATCCTTGACTGGATGAAGTTTGGGACGGCTGACCGGCTGGAGGAGGGCCAGATGGACAAAATTCGCGACATCAGCCCGCCGCCGGCGGCCAGTGCGGCCAGCCCGCCGGCCTTCATCAGTAAAATTGATGTGCCTAATAACATCGCCAGCGATGAGATGAATCCCCATTCGCCAACCCTTTCAACACCCGCCGCCCCGCCGAGCTTCAAGCTTGAAGGAATTTTGTGGGGTCGTCCTCCGCTGGCCATCATCAACGGCCGCACCTTTGGCCTGAATGATCAGGGCCAGATTCCTTTCGGCCAAAGCAATCTGGTCATCCGCTGTCTCGCCATCCAGCCTGAATCCGTCCGCATCCGGAAAGTGGATTCCGGCCAGGAGCAGGAACTCGCCCTGCCCGCGAATTGAAATTCGTCACCGCGCAAATAATAATAATTGTTGGCAACATTGGATTTATTGGTGCAAATTGAAGCAGCAATGGCCGGCAAGCCAAAATTTCTCCGGGGCCAGTTGCTGCTCGACAGCGGGCAGCTCGGCGGCTCGTTTTTCCAGCGCACCGTCGTCCTCGTCTGCCAGCACAATGCCGAGGGCGCGTTCGGCCTCGTGCTCAACCGCGCGCTGGGCAAGACAGTCGGCGAGATGATCATCGCCAACCTGCCCGGCCCGCTCAAAGAATCGCCGCTTTACCTCGGCGGCCCGGTCCAGCCCGGCGCGCTGAGTTTTCTGCACACGGACAACTTCATTCCTGACGCCGACGTGATGCCCAATCTCGCCCTCGGCCATTCGCTTGATGATCTGCTGGAAATTGGCGAAGGTTTTTCCGCCGCGAAAAAAATCCGGCTGTTCGCCGGTTACGCCGGCTGGTCGCCCGGCCAGCTCGAAGGCGAGATGAAACGCAAGGCCTGGCTGACGTTTCCCGCGACCGTCGAACTCGTCTTTGAAACCCCGCCGGAACAGCTCTGGGAAAAAATTCTGAAGGACAAGGGCGGCTGGAAAAACAAGCTGCTGGCCCAAACGCCGGAAGATTTGTCGTGGAACTGAACGTGCTGGACAAGTGATTATGAAAACTCGTTTTGTTGCCAACGGTTTTCAGCGATGGACCAGAGCGCGTGATGTCAAAGCCCGCGAAATCATCTGTGCAAAATCGGTCACCGAAAATCAAGCTCCTGGCTTGTTCAAAAAAAATCCGGGCATGCTTCAAAACGGAATTGGGATGTCTGCGCCGACAAGATGATGATGGCGGGAAATCCTCGCCAAAAATCTTGTGGTGAAATCAATTTGCCTCAGCTTCGACGCAGAGAAACGTGGTCTGCGGCTGGGCTTTGATTTCCACGCCTTTCAAGCTGGCGGGAATCAAACCAAACTGGCCGGGCTGCAAATGGATTGAAATTTTGCTGTCGCCGCCGCCGACTTCGGCCGCGCCCTTGACGACCGCGATGATCCGCAACAATTGCCCCGCCAGCAAAATCGTTTCGGCGGATTCAAACACCATTTCCTGGACGTTGAACAGCGGGTCTTGGACGAGATGCCGGTATTTAAATTTTGGAACCTGATTGTATTTTGCTGGGACTAGCTTCGGCTCGAAGTCGTTGAAATTAATGCTCGCGAGCGATTGCGCGATGTGCAGTTCGCGCGGCTGGCCGTCGAGGCCGACGCGGTTCCAATCGAACACGCGATAGGTCGTGTCCGAGTTTTGCTGGATCTCAAAAATCACCAGGCCGTCGCCGATAGCGTGAACGCGGCCGCTGGGCAGAAACATCGTGTCGCCCGCCTTGACCGGAATGCGGTGAAAACAGTCTGCGACACTTCCGTTGGAAATCTTTTTCTCAAATTCTGCACGCGTCACGCCGCGCTTGAGGCCAACATACAAACTGGCGTCCGGCGCGGCGTCGGCGATGAACCACATTTCGGTCTTGGGTTCACCTTTGAGTTCCGCCGCCATGCTCGCCGGCGGATGAACCTGCAAAGATAATTTTTCGCGCGCGTCGAGAATTTTGCAGAGCAGGGGAAAGCGACCGGCCGCCGCCGGTTTGGCGTCGCCCAAAATTTCCGCCGCGTGGTTTTCCATCAGCCAGCGCAAATCTTTTCCGGCCAGTGGGCCATTGACGATGACGCTCACGTCGCCGGGCCGGTCGGAAATTTCCCAAGATTCACCGGTGGGCTGGCCGGCGGGAATTGGCTTGGCGTAAAGCCGTTCCAGTTCGCGCCCGCCCCAGATGCGATCCTTGAAGATCGGCCGGAAAACAAAGGGATAAAGCATGGTCAGGCGGCGTCGGCCTCGACCGGTTTGGCCGGCTTCATTTGACCGGCATCATCCGCCTTTTCGTTAAAATGGCCGTGCGCGCGGAATTTATCATAGCGCTGCTTCAACCGCTCCGGCACGGGCAGCGCCAGGATTTCTTCGAGGTGCTTGAGCAGATGGGCTTTCAACGTGGCGGCGATGACGTCCATATCGGTATGGGCGCCGCCCAGCGGTTCGGGGATGATTTCGTCCACCAGTTTCAGTTCCAGCAAATCTTTGGCCGTGATGCGGAGCGCGGCGGCGGCCTTGGCGGCGTTGGCGCGGTCCTTCCACAAAATCGCCGCGCAGCCTTCCGGGCTGATGACGGAATAATAGGCGTTCTCCAAAATCAAAACGCGGTCGGCCACGCCGATGCCGAGCGCGCCGCCGGAGCCGCCTTCGCCGATGACGGCGGTGATGATCGGCACTTCGAGCAGGGTCATTTCGCGCAGGTTCACCGCGATGGCCTCGGCGATGTGACGTTCCTCCGCGCCGACGCCGGGATATGCGCCCGCCGTGTCAATCAGCGTGATGATGGGCAGGCCGAACTTGTTCGCCAGCCGCATCAGGCGGAGCGCCTTGCGGTAGCCTTCGGGATGCGCGGAGCCGAAGTTGCGCAAAATATTTTCCTTCGTGTCGCGGCCTTTTTGCGTGCCGATGACCACCACGCGGTGGCCGCCCAGCCGGGCAAAACCGCCGACCATCGCGCGGTCCTCGGCAAAGAGCCGGTCGCCGTGCAGCTCCTGGAAATCGGAAAAGCATTTCTCAATATAATCCAGCGTGTAGGGCCGGCGCGGATGGCGCGCGAGCTGGACGCGCTGCCACGGCGTGAGGTGCAGGAAAATCTGCCGGCGCGTCTCCTGGATTTTTTTCTCGATGATCAGGATTTCCTCCTCAAAGCTGATGCCGAGCGAATGTTTGTCCGGATGCGCGCGGAGTTCGTCGAGCTTGTTCTGCAGTTCGATGATGGGCTTTTCGAAATCGAGCCGGTGTTTCATGGGTGGGAAGACTACGCTTTTGCCTTCATCCAATCAATTCCTAATCGTCGATGTTGCCGCCGGCGAATGGGGGATTTCCGCTGAAAACATTGCTGGCCCGGTGGCTGCGGCGGCCGACCGGACCCCGATCTGGGCGCGGCGGGCTGCAAAAGTTTTCGCGCCGGCATTGACTTTTGGGCCTGTAAATGAAAACTTTCTGTTCCGCGACTCCTGAATTTAATAGTAGGGCGGCGGAATAAATCTCGTGGCAGAAAAAGACGATTATTTGCTGGACCTGCTGGTTGACCTCGGCTTCACCACCGCCGACGTGGTTGCCAAGGCCCGCGAGGAGGCCAACGCCGCCGGCGTGGGCATCGTGGATTTATTGGTGGCCAACAAGGTCATCCGCCCCGGCGATGTGACGCAGGCCAAGGCCGCGCAGTTCGGTGCGGAGGTCGTCCACCTCACAAACATGAAAATTGAGGACGACGTCATCGCCATCGTCCCGCGCGACATCGCCAAGAAATATCGCGTCATCCCCGTTTTCAAAACCGAAGGCAAGGTGGCCGTGGCCATCGCCGACCCGTCCGACCTGAACACCATTGACTCGCTCACGCATCTGCTGAACGCGGAAATCGAACTGCGCGTGGCGTCCGAGCAGGACATTGAGACGGCGCTGGTGAAGTATTACGGCGGCGAGAAAAAATCCATGGATGCGGGCATCTTCAAGGATGTCATGCAGGAGCTGACGGAGGAGAACGTCCACGTCGCGAAGGTGGACGAGGTCGGCGAAATCGAGGCCGACGCGCCGCTCATCCGGCTGGTCAACCAGATCATCGTGGACGCGTTCAAGCTGCGCGCGTCGGACATCCATCTCGAACCGTTGGAGAAACGATTCCGCCTGCGCTACCGCATTGACGGCATGTTGCAGGAGATGAAGTCGCCGCCGAAGCGGCTGCAGGCGCCGGTTATCGCGCGTTTGAAAATCCAGGCGGGCATGGTCATCTCGGAACATCGCGTGCCGCAGGACGGCCGCATCCAGTCGAAAATCGGGAACAAGCTGATTGACTTGCGCGTGTCCTGCCTGCCCACGAATCACGGCGAAAGCATTGTGATGCGTATTTTGGACAAGGAAGGTTTGCGGCTCGGCCTGCCGGAACTGGGATTTTTGAGCGACGACCAGGCGACCTTCGAGCGCATCATCGGTCTGCCCGACGGAATTTTATTGGTCACCGGCCCGACCGGTTCCGGCAAAACCACGACGCTTTATTCCTGCCTGAATTTCATCAACCGGCCCGACCGCAAAATCATCACGGTGGAAGACCCGGTGGAATATGTCCTGTCCGGCATCAACCAGGTGCAGGTGAACGACATCGTGGGCTTCACGTTTGCCGCCGCGCTCCGCGCGATTCTGCGCCAGGCGCCGAACATCGTGATGATCGGGGAAATTCGCGACATGGAGACCGGCTCCATCGCCATCAACGCGTCGCTCACCGGTCACCTGGTTTTTTCCACGCTGCACACGAACGACGCGCCAGGCGCGGTCACGCGTCTGGTGGACATCGGCGTGAAACCTTTTTTGGTCGCCTCCTCCACGCGCTGCCTGATGGCGCAACGGCTCGTCCGCAAAATTTGCAAGAAGTGCGTCGCGCCGTATTCGCCCACCGAGCAGGAGATGCGCGCGCTGGGCCTGACGATGGACGACGTCAAGAACGCGAACATCCAGAAAGGCCGCGGCTGCCCGAACTGCAACAACACCGGCAACCGCGGGCGCTTCGGCATCTTTGAAATTTTTGTGGTGGAGGACGAGGCGCGGAAATTGATTTACGACCGCGTGCCGACGACAGTGCTGCGCCAGCGCGCCCGCGAAATGGGCATGCGGACGCTGCGCGAGGACGGCATTCGCAAGGTGCTGGCCGGTTTGACGACGCCGGAGGAAGTCATCCGCGCGACGGTCGGCGACGAAGCTTGAAAAATGTCGAATCATGAATTTCAAATTTCAAATTAAAATCAGCGAGGCGCGGATGGGAAATTCGCCATCCGCCGTTCGCCATTCGTAATTTTTTATGTCTTACGCCATGTCAGATTTGCTGCAGTTGGTGGTGTCGGAAGGCGCCTCCGATTTGCACACGCGCGTCGGCTGCGCACCGACCATCCGTGTGCACGGCACGTTGCACCGCGTGGAAGGCCCGGCGCTGACGCCGGAAGGGTCGGAGGAGTTGATGCGCAGCATCACGTCCGAGGAGCACATCCAGCAGGTGCGCGAGCGCGGCGGTGCGGACTTCGCGTTCGCGTTCGGCGAGGCGGCGCGTTTCCGCGTGAGCGTGTTCAAGGAAAAAGGGAATTTCGGCATGGTGCTCCGGCAGATTCCCAGCAAGATGCTCACCTACGAGCAGATCGGTCTGCCGGAATCGGTGAAGGAGCTTTTGTTCAAGCCGCGCGGTCTGATTCTCGTCACCGGCCCGACGGGTTCCGGCAAATCCACCACGCTGGCGTCCATGCTCAACATCGTCAACGAGACGCGCGAGGAAGTGCATCTCATCACGATTGAGGACCCGATCGAATATTATCACAAGCACAAGAAGGCGCTCGTGACCCAGCGCGAAGTCCATGTGGACGTGCCGAATTTCGCCGAGGCCATCCGCCGCGCGCTGCGCCAGGATCCGGACATGATCCTGGTCGGCGAAATGCGCGACTTGGAAACCATCGAGGCGGCGATCACGGCGGCGGAAACGGGCCACTTGGTTTTCGGCACGTTGCACACGACGGGCGCGGCCAAGACGATTGACCGGTTGACGAACGCGTTTCCGACCAACCAGCAGGAAATGGTGCGCATCCAGCTTTCGACGGTGCTGCAGGCGGTGATTTCGCAGCTGCTCATTCCGCGCATTGACAAGCCGGGCCGCGTGGCCGCGTTCGAGATCATGATCAACACGCCGTCCATCGCCGCGCTCATCCGCGACAATAAAACTTTCCGTATTCAATCCGACATCCAGACCGGCATGAAATACGGCATGGTGACGCTGGACTCGTTCCTGATTGATAAATACTTGTTAGGCATGATCGCGCGCGAGGAGGTCATCAACAAGTCGCAGGATCCGACGACCATCATGGCCAAGCTGCAGGAACTGGACCTGGCGCAGGCGGTGGACCAGGGCGGTAAAAAATAATTTTGTTTCATGTCCGACGAAATCAATGATCCGCTGCTCTCCCTGCTTCACGGCCAGGGCCTGCTTGACGACCTCCAGTATGAAGAGGTGGCGGGCGAGCTGAAGCGCAACGCCGCGCCGGCGATCCAGGTGCTGCAGGATTTCGGCATCATGAAGCTGGACGACATCCTCCACGTGGAGGCGACGGCGCTCGGCACGGAAGTGGTGTCGTTGAAGGACCGCGAGATTCCGAAGGACGTGCTGGGCTTGATCCCGGCGAAGGTGGCGCAGACGTATAAATGCCTGCCGGTGGGCTTTCAAAACGGGACGTTGCAGGTGGCCCTGGCCGACCCGCTTGACCCGGCCAAGTCGGATGAGATCAATTTCATCGCCAAGCGCGACGTGCAGATCGTCGTGGCCGATCCCGCCGAGATCCAGCGGGTGATCGAACGGCTTTACGGGCAGGAGGAGAACGAAAGTTTTGCGGAAATTCTGAAGGAGCTGGGCGATGAAAAACTGGTGCTGGAGGCCGGCGCGGCGGGCGACAGCGCCAAGGCCGCCGAGGAGCTGGCGAACCAGGTGCCCATCGTCAAGTTCGTCAACCTGGTGCTGCAGCAGGCGGTGCTCGACCGCGCGAGCGACATTCATTTTGAGCCGTTCGAGACCGAGTTCCGCATCCGCTACCGCGTGGACGGCGCGCTTTACGAAATGGCCCCGCCGCCGAAACACCTTGCCCTGCCGGTCGCCTCGCGCATCAAGATCATGGCGAATCTGAACATTTCAGAAATGCGCCTGCCGCAGGACGGCCGCATCAATCTGAACCTCGGCGGCAAGCAGGTGGATCTGCGCGTCAGCACGCTCCCGACCGCGTTCGGCGAATCCATCGTGCTGCGCGTGCTCGACCGCTCGTCGGTGAACCTCGAAATCGAGTCGCTCGGTTTTCCCAAATACGTTTACGATTTTGTCACCGAAGTGATCCAGCGGCCGAACGGCATTTTCGTCGTGACCGGTCCGACCGGCTGCGGCAAGACGACGACGCTGTATTCCTGCCTGCGCCGGGTCAACACGGTTGACTCCAAATTGCTGACGGCGGAAGACCCGGTGGAGTTCGACATCGAGGGCATCATGCAGGTGGCCGTGAACGATGCCCTCGGCATGACCTTCGGCAAGGCCTTGAAATCTTTTTTGCGCCAGGATCCGGACATCATCATGGTCGGGGAAATGCGCGACCTGGAAACCGCGCAGATTTCCATCCAGGCGTCGCTGACCGGCCATCTGGTCCTGAGCACGCTGCACACGAATGATTCGCCCGGCGCGGTCACGCGACTCGTGGACATGGGCGTGGAGCCGTTTTTGATTTCCTCGACGCTGATGGCCGTGCTCGGCCAGCGGCTCGTCCGCACGATCTGCAAAAATTGCCGGACGCCGTTCGAGCCGACGGAACAGCAGTTGTCGCTGCTCGGGCTTTCGCCGCACGATCTGGGTGACAAGGTGTTCCATTATGGCCGCGGCTGCTCGACGTGCAACGACACCGGCTACAAGGGCCGCAAGGGCATTTACGAGCTGCTGGTCGTGAGCGACGCCATCCGCAACCTCATCAACGAGCGCGCGCCGACGGTGGTGGTGCGCCAGAAGGCGGTCGAGCTGGGCATGATCACCTTGCGCGAAGACGGCTTGCGGAGTATTTTCGACGGTGACACCACCATTGATGAAGTTGTCAAATACACCTGATTCAAATCCGACCTGCCATGCCAAAGTATAATTATGTGGCCCTCGACGCCCGCGGCAACGAAACCAAGGGCAGTCTCGAAGTCGGCAGCCAGAACGAGGCCATCGGCCGCGTGAAGGAAATGGGTTTGTTCCCGACCAAGATTGTCGAGGCGGACAAGGAGGACAAGTCGGCGGGGAAAAAAGCCAGGGCCAAGACCGCCGCCAAGCCCAAGTCGGGCAAAAAAGGCGGCGGGATGAACATCAACATCAAGATTCCCGGCCTGGGCGGCGGCGTGAAGCCAAAGGTGCTGACCACGTTCACGCGCCAGCTCGCGACGCTCGTGGACGCCGGCCTGCCGTTGCTGCGCGGTTTGCGCGTGCTGGAAAAACAGGAGCGCAACGCCAACCTGAAGGGGATTCTCGCCCAGCTCTCCACCTCCATCGAGGGCGGCAGCACGTTTTCCGAGGCGCTGGCGCAGCACCCGAAGGTTTTCAACCGCCTGTTCATCAACATGGTCAAGGCCGGCGAGCTCGGCGGTGTGCTGGAAGTCGTCTTGAAACGGCTCGCGGAATTTTCCGAAAAGGCGCAGAAGATCAAGGGCAAGGTCAAGGCCGCGATGTTTTATCCCACGGCGGTGATGATCGTGGCCGTCGGCATCATGATCCTGCTGATGACCTTCGTCGTGCCCAAGTTCAAGGACGTCTTCGCCGGCATGAACATCACCATGCCCAAATTCACGCTGCTGGTGCTCTGGATCAGCGATGTCATCAAGAACAACATTCTGGAAACGATGGGGGCGCTGGCCGTGGTGGTGGTTTTGTTTTTGCTCTTCATCAAGACGAAGTTTGGCCGGCATTTCTGGGACCGGACCAAGCTGGTCATGCCGCCGACCGGCCAGGTGGTGACCAAGGTTTCCATCTCGCGCTTCGCCCGCACGCTGGGCACGCTCGTCAGCAGCGGCGTGCCGATCCTGCAGGCGCTCACCATCGTCAAGGAGACCGCCGGCAATGTCATCATTGCCAACGCCGTCGCCAAGGTTCATGAAAGCGTCAAGGAGGGCGAGACCATCACCGCACCGCTCGAGGCCTCGCGCGTATTCCCGCCGATGGTCGTCAGCATGGTGGACGTCGGCGAGCAGACCGGCGCGCTGCCGGAAATGTTGCTCAAGATCGCCGACAACTACGACGAAGAGGTGGACAATGCCGTCGCGGCCATGACCTCGCTGCTCGAGCCCATCATGATCGTGTTTCTGGCCGTCATCGTCGGCAGCATCGTCATCGCGATGTTTTTGCCCCTGATCGCCATGATCACCACCATGAGCGGTGATGATTCCGGCGGCGGCAAGGATAAATAGGCCAAAAACGGCCTGTTTGCCAGATAATCAGTCAAAAAGTCACGCAAAAACTTGACAAAACCGGCCCCAATGAGTAAATACATTGTATACACATTGCATGGGCGAATTATTTACAAATGACCCGTTATGGAGTTCGATTGGAATAATCCGCCTTTTGAGCTTGGTTCTTTGACCCAACGGGAAATAGAAGAGTCGTTTGAGGATCCGTTTGCGGTGCGGCTGATGCCGGACACCCCGCGGTTCGGGGTGCAGGCGCGGTTTTTCAACTTGGGCATGTCGGCGGGCGGTGTCGGGGTTTACAGCGTCTATCGGACGAACGGCCGGCAGGTGCGCGTGCTGCTGGCGCGGCTGTTCGCGCCGGAGGAACGGTTCTTCTATCAGCGTAAAATGGACCAGACGCTCTCGTGACGAATTAAAATTTCATGCAAACTTTTGCCAGCTGGGAAGACGTGCCGCTGTTCGACAGCGAGGCGGCCGAGGTGGATTTCTGGGCGGAGAACCGTCCCGATCTCCGGCTCATGGAGGCCGCCGTCGCGGGCGGCGCGGAGGCCTCCGAGTCGGTGACCATCACGCTGCGGATAGATCCGCGGATGCTGGCGCGCATCAAGCGCATCGCGCGGATGCGGTTTCTCAATTACCAGAGCATGATCAAGCAGTGGCTCAGCGAACGGATGGAACAGGAACTCAAAGAACGATGAAAAACACCGCTATGAAAAAAATCGGAAATCGGCTGGCCGCGCCAAAGCGCAGCGAAGGCGGGAAATCGAAAATCGGAAATTCCTTGGCGTTCACCTTGGTGGAGCTGCTCGTCGTGATCTCGATCATCGGCGTGCTGGCGGGCTTCACCCTGCCGGTTTTGAAAATGGTCAAGGCCGCGCAATACAAAAAGGTGGCGCGCGGCGAGCTGGAGTTCATCGAGACCGCGCTGGAAAATTACAAGGCCAAATACGGCGTGTATCCGCCGGGCAATCAAAATTTGAACAGTGTCTATACGACGTATGGCCAGGACCGTTCGCAGTTCAGCCAGCTTTACTACGAACTGTCCGGCACCGCCCAGACCACCATCGGGGGCGTGAATTATTTTGTCACTTTGGACGGCAGTCAGCAAATTCCCGTTAGTAATCCAGGCAAGGATGCGCTGCAAGCCTACGGCGTGGGCGGATTTGTCAATTGCACCAAGGGCGGCGGCGAGGACGGGATCAGCGCCAAAAACTTTTTGTCCGGCTTGAGTTCCAAACAGGTTAATACCGTGTCGAACAACGCCGTGCCCGGCACCGCCATGCTGGTCACCTCCGTCGGCGGGCCGGATGTCACCTACCAGCCGCTGGGCGTCTCCGGGCTGAATCCCTTCCGCTACATTTATCCCGGATCAAACAACCCCACGTCCTACGACCTGTGGGTGCAGCTCGTCATCAACGGCCAGACCAACCTCATCTGCAACTGGAGCCGCCAGGTGCAGATCAACAGCCCGCTGCCCTGATTATGTTTTCACACGACGCCAACGGCCCCGACTGCTGGAAATGCTCCCTGCACGTCGAATGGCATGATTGCTCGTGGTGCCCGTCCATCCGCCACCGGCAGGGCATCGCCGTCCGTCGCGGGGCCGCCGCCCTGCCGTTGCCCGCCGCCACCATCCTGCCGCATCCGGCTCGCCGTAAAAATCTCGCCAAACCAACCATGAAAAAAATCACCCTCCGCACTCCGCACTCCGCACTCCGCAATTCCCCGGCGTTCACCCTTGTCGAGCTGCTCACCGTCATCGCCATCATCGGCATTCTGGCCGCGATGCTGCTGCCGGTGCTGACCGCCGTCAAGACGGCCGCGAAAAAAAACCAGGCCAAGACGGAAATGGGCAGCCTCGTCACCGCCATTGAGGCTTACGACCAGGATTACAGCCGGTTTCCCCTGACGTCGGGCGAGGTGACGCTGGCCGGGTCCGGTGATTATACCACAGGCCTGACTTTTCCGCCGGTGACTGGGTCGTTGAACGGTTATCCCACCGACTATAACAGCAACACGATTGCCATCCTCATGGATTTGACCGCCTATCCGAACGGTGTGTCCACCGTCAACGTCGGCCATCAATACAATCCCAAGCAGGTGAAATATCTAAATGCCAAGCTGTCCGGCTATGATCCGGCGACAGCCGACCCGAATCCGCCCGGCGGCGTGGACATCACCGGCGTCTATCGCGACCCGTGGGGCACTCCTTACGTCATCACCATGAATTCCAGTTACAACGATCAGGGCACCACCAACCTCCTGTATGTGCTCCAAAAAGTTTCTCAAAATGGGGCCAACAGCCAGTCTGGATTTAACGGCCTTTTTAATTCGGTGGATGCCAATGGCAACGGTGACCATTTCTTTTATCACGGCAAGGTCATGGTCTGGTCTGCCGGACCGGATAAAAAATATGACCCGACCGTTTCGGCCATCACTGGTGCGAACAAGGACAACGTCCTGAGCTGGCAGTAAGATTTTTGTGCAAGTAATTCGTTCATCCGATGCCGCCGGCGACTGCGGAAAAATCCGCACTCCGCACTCCGCACTCCGCGCTCACCGCGCCTTCACCCTGCTCGAGCTGCTGGTGGTCATCGTCATTCTCGGCATCGTTGCGGGGCTGGCCGTGCCGGCGCTCAAGAACCTCGGCAAGTCCAACGTCCAGGTCAGCGCCGCGCGCCAGTTGCTGGATGATGTCGGCCGCGCGCGGCAGCTCGCCATCAGCCAGCATACGACCATCTACATGGTCTTCGTGCCGGGATATTTCTGGAATTCACCGGAAACATCCGCCGGCACTTTCAACCTGACGCCGGCGCAGCAGGCGGTTGCCACCAACCTGCTGGACAAGCAATATACCGGCTACAATTTCCTGTCGCTGCGCTCCGTGGGCGACCAGCCGGGGCGGGGAACGACGAACTATCTGGCCGAGTGGAAGTCGCTGCCGGACGGCGCGTTCATCGCCACGAACAAGTTCAACTATGCTTATTATCCTGATTATGATTACAGCCAGAGCTCGCCCTATTATCAGGGGTGCGATTCATATCCCATCACCGACTACTCCATTAACGCGACCTACCCGGTCAATTCTTTCAACACGAACAGCCTGCCTTTCCCGACTGGAACCAATGGCGCTGTTCTGCTGCCCTACCTCGCCTTCAACTATCTCGGCCAGCTCACGGTGGACGGCGTGAACCTCGCGCCCCAGGACGAATACATCCCGCTTGCGCAGGGCACCGTCGCCTACGCCGCCGATGTCAACAAGGTGCTGCAGTTCGCCGCGCCGGACGCCACGGAAAATCCGCTGGGCAACAGCACCAACTCCATGTTCAGCATCGTCCACATTGACCGGCTCACCGGCCGTGCCGGCCTGCTCCAGCAAAAAGCCCAATGAAATTTCAAATTTCAAATTTCAAATTCCGAATGACCGGCGCGTCCCCGGGTCGCCGGCCGGCCGGCCTGTTGATTCGCAATTCGCAGTTCGCCATTCGCAATTCGCCGGGCTTGCCGCGCCGGAGCAGAGCGAAGGCGGCCTTCACCATGATCGAGATTGCGATCTGCCTGGCCATCATCGGCTTTGCGCTCGTGGCCATCATCGGCGTGCTGCCCTACGGCATGAACACCCAGCGCGACAACCGCGAGGAGACCGTCATCAACCAGGACGCCACCGTGCTGCTCGAAACCATCCGCAGCGGCGCGCTCGGCGCGGACACCCTCACGAACAACATTTATGCCATCACCAACTACTGGGCGCTCTACAATACCAATGGTTCGTTTAACAGTTCCGGCATTAACGGCTATACTTACAGTGGTGCTCCCAGTTCATCAGATCCATCGGTTTATCCGGCCGGTCCCTATTCCTCGCTGCCCATCACCAATGGCGTGAACCTCATCGGCCTCCTGAGCACGCCGCAATACATCGCCGACACCAACAATTCTTTTAACATCATCTATCCGGCCGTGCCCGGCCTGCTTTATGCCGCCCAGCGCTACGGCATGGGCTGTTACAGCAACCACGTCATCGCCTATGTCCGTTCCATCAGCGGGCTGGCGGCGGAAAAACCGCCGCAGAACAATCCCATCATGGTCGGCGACACGTTCACCTACCGGGTCTATTGCGTGAACGCGGCGATGGCGGTGGACACCAACAACCTGCCGCTCGCCGGTTTCGGCCAGCAGCTCGCGGCCGGCCTGCACGAGCTGCGGCTGACCTTCCTCTGGCCGCAGCTGCCCAACGGCAATTTGGGCGCCGGCCACCAGACCTTCCGCACGGCCGTGGCCGGCCAGTTGGCGCCGTTCTTCTACTACGGCCAGCCGCTTTATTATTACCAGCCGCAGTCGTTCACCAACGCGCCATGAAATTTCAAATTTCAAATTTCAAATTTCAAATCCACCCGTTGGCGGACGGCGCGGCTGTTTCGAAATTCGAAATTCGTAAATCGCCGATCGGAAATTCCCGCGCCTTCTCGCTCATCGAGGTGATGATCGTGGTGTCGCTGCTGTCGCTCATCGTGCTGGCGCTGATGGCGGTGTTCAACAGCACGCAGCGCGCCTTCCGCGCCAGCGTCACCCAGTCCGACGTGCTGGAAGGCAGCCGCGCGGCGATGGACTTGATCGCCTCCGACCTGCGCGGGATCACGCCGTCCGACGGCGTGAGCAACAGCTCGGTCAACTTTTGCGTGCTGGGCAACACCAACTACAGCGCCGGCTATGTGCCGCTGACGCAGGCGCTGCCGGGCGGTTCGGTGCAGCGCACGAACCTGCTGAATTATTTCTTCCTGCTCAGCCGTGAAAACACCAAGTGGACCGGCGTCGGCTATGTGGTGGACAACACCAACAGCAGCAGTTTGTTTCCGCTTTACCGGTTCTATGCCGAAACGAACCTCCAGTCCAATCCGGTGTATCTGTTTGACAATTTTTTCAATGCCGTGGCGGCCTCGCAATGGACGAACATGAGCCGCCTGCTGGACGGCGTGGTGCACCTGACGGTCCATGCCTACGACAACAGCGGCACGGCCATCAACAATTCCGGCCTGCCGCCCTACAACAGCGCCCTGAACACTTATTTCCTTCCCGCGACCGCCTTTGGCGAGGCGCAGTTGTATATGTTCAGCAACACCGTTCCCGCCTCCGTGGAGCTGGAGCTGGGCGTGCTGGAGGACCAGGTGCTGCAGCACGCCGAATCGCTGCCCACGACGCTGCTCCAGTCGAACTATCTCGCCGGCCAGTCCGGCAGCGTCCATCTGTTCCGCCAGCGCGTGAGCATCCCCAACTTTGACCCCACGGCCTACCAATGAAAACAAAAAATGCAGAAGCAAGAAGTAAGAATGCAGAAGCCTGCCGGTGCGGCGCGGTTGGCCTTCTGCCTTCTGCCTTCTGCCTTCAACCTTCCCGGCGCGGCATCGCCCTGGTCATCACGCTCATCCTGCTGTCCGTCACGCTGATCATGGCGGTGGCGTTTCTGGCCGTGGCCCGGCGCGAGCGCAACGCCGTCACCACCACCACGGACACCGCCACCGCGCGGCTCGCCGCCGACACCGCCCTGGCGGTGGTCCAGGCGCAGATCGCCGCGAACCTGCTCGCCACCAACGCTGGCGCCTACAATTACGGCCTGCTCATCTCGACCAATTACATCAATTCAGCGGGCTTCAGCACCGCTGATGTGCCGGGTGACGTGGAAAATGTAAATTACGACTATTACACCACCGGCGGTTCCCTCAGCAACGCCGACTTGATGCAGAACATCGCCAACCTGTATCTGCTGCCGCGCGCGCCGGTGTTTGTCCCCACCAACGGCGGTTATGATTTCCGCTTCTACCTCGACCTGAACCGCAACGGCCAGTTTGATGCGAACAACGGGGCCACCAATTATGACTCGGCCGGCAACGTCATCAAGAATGCGGCCGGCAATCCGGTTCTGACCAGCCAGCCCGGCGATCCGGAATGGATTGGCGTGCTGGAACATCCCGACCAGCCGCACGGGCCGAACAATCCCTTCGTCGCCCGCTACGCCTTCTTTGCCCAGCCCGTCGGCAACGGGCTTGACTTGAATTACATTCACAACCAGACGCTTGCCTTTGGTCCGAATGTCAGTCTGGCAACGGCAGATGAATATTATCGCAACGAAGGCGTTGGTTCGTGGGAATTGAATCTGGCCGCATTCCTCGCGGATTTGAACACCAACCAGTGGAATTCGCCAACCATCGAAAACGCCGCAATCAATCCTTACACCTATCTGCGGCCCGCGTTTGCCAACACCGGCGCGGCCTTTGAAGACGCCCGCTCGCTCCTTTCTTGGCGCTATGCCAACAGCCTCGCCACGCTGGCAGTCCCGCCCAACTATTTTTACAACGCCCTCGTGTTTGGTGGCCTTGATGGTTACACCGTGGGAAGTTTGATGACCACCACCTTTCTGCCGGCAGTGAATACACCTCCGAAAGGTAACAGCTCGCCTTGGGTCGGCTCGGACAATACCAACCGTTATTTTTCATTGCCGTCCGATGCTTTTGACACGACCAAGAACCTTGGGAATTTCCCGGCGCACTTGTCAGCGGCGGGCACCGGCCTGTCCACCTACGACCGTTATACGTTTTACCGGATGCTGGCCCAGCTTGGCACTGATTCCACGGCGGACAGCGGGAAGCTGAACCTTAATTATTCCAATGCCGTGGTGAGCTACAACACCAGCGGCATGGTTACCAACATCGCCATCATTCCCGGGGCCGAAACCAATGCGGTGCCGTGGGTGGCGACCAATTTCTTCAACGCCGCCGCCGACCGGCTGCTGCGGGCCTATACCACCAACTGGTTTGCCGCCAACCCTACGAATTATCTGGCGACTTATTATGGCGCGGTTTTCACGAATGCCATCGCCGCCAACGGCCTGGGGCTTACAAATTTTCCGTATTTCGGCATGACCAACCAGGTGCCGGCGTTTGGCCTCACGAACATCCCGGTCTATGTCAACGGCGTATTTGTCTATTCGCCCGCCGTCAACCGCCTGCTCCAGCTCGCGGCCAACATTTACGACGCCTCGACCAATCAAACCGCCTTGCTTGGCATGAATTATCCGACCGTGTTCCGGCCCATTTTTAACGTCAGCCAGAATGGCATCTACCGGAATGTATTCATTCAAAGTTATCAGCAGGTCATTTTGGACGGAGCAACTCCCTATCTCGCGACACCCACCAACGTGGAGAATTTGGCGGTTGGGAGTGGCATTCAACAAAATGTCTATGGCGTGCCATGGATCATCGGCGCCAAAAAAGGTTTTCCGGCGTTAAATCAGCTTTCGATGATTGATTCCGCCCAGTTTGAACGGCTGTTGGAGGTCCAGCGGAATACAGTTGCTGGGCCGGTCGTGTCCACCAACCAGTTAGTTGTGATGGCTGTCACCAACAATCTTGGAATTTCCTTCTGGAACTCATATTCCAATGATTATGTCGCCAACGGCCAGCTTTCAATCACCGTGAACAGCAGTGTTCAGATGGCATTGACGAACTCGGACTGGGGGGCTCCTTACTTGTATTCGTTCACCACCAATTTCTACATTCCTTTCCCGGCCAATAATCGCTGGCCGGGATCGCGATGGACCGCAAATGGCGGTGGTATGCCACAGGCCAGCTCATTTATTGTGACCAACTGGAACAACAACCTGGTGCCCCCGAGCATTTACAATTTTCAGAGCAAGAAATTTACCAATGATTTGCAGGGTTCCTGGGATGCGACGTTGTCGCCGTTGCCCCAGTTTGGCTTGACGGCCACCAATCTGGTGCAGGCCTATATTCTGGATGGCAACCATGTGATTGACTATGTCCAGTTGCGCGGCCCCATTGACGGCACCAATTTGAACGACGTTCTCCAAGACCCGAACAACGGCAATCCGCCAACCGGTGGCGCGCCCAACTATTATCTGTGGGTGACGAGTGCCTACAATAATAGCTGGCCAAGCTGGGGAATCATGGATCAATTGACCGTTTCCAGTCAGCCGGTTGCTCTGCCGCCGACCGGAGCCGGGGCTTGGAATAATCCACCGCAAAGCATTCCCGGTTTGGATCCAAAAACTGCAGCACGGGACTTCTTCTTCGCCGCGTTTACTCCATCACATTCCTTTAATTATGGCGGGAAACCATACTATAATAACCAACTGGTGTCACAGGCGCCGTTTACGCCGGTTCGAACAATATTTGGGAGTTATCTCTATCAGGTCAATGATCCGCTGGTGCATTATCTGGCCAGCGATTTGGATGCAGGCGCGGCGGCTGTCTGGCAGGGTGCCAATACAATCGCGAACGGAACTTGGAATCAAAATAACGGTGTAATTGCTCACACCCCGCCGGTAGTGCCAGTCAATACCATTGTCAACGGCCAGAGCCGTTATCAGCCGTGGGGCGCGACGGTGCCGACGGCTCTCAATTCCTCGACCTATAATTTTTCCAATCCCTATAATTTGAGCTACAAGGATCCGCTGGTCTGGGGTTCGGACTACTGGGATTTTCCGACGAACCGGTATCCGACGGTGGGCTGGCTGGGCCGGGTGCATCGCGGCACGCCGTGGCAGACGGTTTATCTGAAATCCGGCGATGTCCTTCATGCCACCGGCACGTCTGCCGACATCAATACCTGGTCTGCCTGGACAGGCGACCACGAACTGACCTACGGGCAATACCTGTTCGATGCCGCCGCCAGCGCGCCGGTGCAGGACCGGCTGTTGTTTGACTTGTTCACCACCAGTTTGAACGACAACGCCACGCGCGGCACGCTGTCGGTGAATCAGTCCGCCAGTAGTTATGATCCCGTCGCCAATCCTACGGCCGGTCTGGCGGCGTGGGCGGCGGTGTTCAGTGGCATGGTGGCGCTTTCCAACGATGTGCCCAATGTGTCCGCCTTCATGCCCACGGCTTACACCAACCTGATCATCAATCCGGCCGGTGTGAGCGGCACGAATTCCGCGCTGGGCCAGATTGTGGCCAGCATCAATGCCACGCGCACGAACATCAGCCTGTTCCCGCTCGGAGCCTTCACTCATGTAGGCGACATTTTGAGCGTGCCGGCGCTCACGGAACAGTCGCCGTTTTTACATTGGGCCGATGCCGGAGTGGTTAACGCTGCCCAGCAGAAATACGGCATCAGCGACGAGCTGTATGAATGGCTGCCGCAGCAGGTGCTGGGGTTGTTGCGGGTGGCCAGCGCGCCGCGTTATGTGGTTTATTGCTACGGCCAGACGCTGCGCCCCGCGCCAAACGGGCTGGTGACGTCCAGCGCGTTTTTCGGGCTGTGCACCAATTACCAGATCACGGCGGAGAGCGCCGCCCGCGCGGTCATCCGCGTGGACCAGCATGTCACCGTCACCGGCACCAATTACACGACCGTGATCGAGAGCTACAACCCGCTGCCACCCAACTGATTTAACCGCCAAGATGTCATGAATGCCGAGTTGAACCACCGCCAAGGCGCAAAGGACGCCAAGGTTTTTAATGTTGAAAAAGCAGAATCATGTTTTGTCAGCCTGGCGTTCTTGGCGTCTTGGCGGTTCATCTGGCCTTTTGGCGGTCAGGTGCCCGGTTCTGGTCAAAAATCGCCAAAATCGCACTCTGAAGAGGCCAAATCCGGCTTAACCCGGTTAATTTGGGCAGAAACCAGCGCCTTTTGGTCTGGAACAAGCGCCAGTCAGAGCCCGACTAGCGCTTGTTCGAGTCAAACCAGCGCTTGTTTGAGCCCGACTAGCGCCAGTCAGAGCCTGACAAGCCCCAGTCCAAGCTCGACTGGCGCTTGTCCGAGCCCGACTAGCCCCAGTCCGAACCCGACTTGTGCCAGTCCGAGTCCGACTAGCCCCAGTCCCAGCCCGACCAGCGCCAATTCGAGTTGGACCAGCGCCAATCAGAGCTCGACCAGCGCTTGTCGGCGACCGACCGAAGGAACAAAACGGTCAAAATCTGCCATTTTACGTCAAACTTGGGTGAGTTTTAACCGCCAAGGCGCAAAGGACGCCAAGGTTTTTAATGTTGAAAAAGCAGAATCATGTTTTGTCAGCTTGGCGTTCTTGGTGCCTTGGCGGTTTGATTTATGAAAACATTCATTGAACCGGGAAAAAGGGTGGATGAACTGGCGCACGCCATCATTGGTGCGGCGATCGAGGTTCATCGCCAGCTTGGCCCCGGCTATCTGGAGGGCATTTACGAGGAGGCTTTGTTTTTGGAATTGACGGATGCCGGAATCTTGGTGGAACGGCAAAAGGAAATCAGCGTAATTTACAAGGGTCGTGCAATTGGAAAACACCGGCTGGATTTGCTGGTGGAAGCGGCGTTGATCGTGGAACTCAAGACGGTTGAAGAGCTGGCGGAAATTCACCAGGCGCAAGTGATTTCGTATTTGAAGACCACCGGCTTTTCCCTTGGGCTGCTGATTAATTTCAATGTCCCGGTTTTGAGGGACGGATTGCGCCGGGTGATATATTCAAAAAATCAACCGCCAAGGCGCCAAGAGCGCCAAGATGAAAACAAACCAGAGCCAAGAATAATCTTAAGTTAAATTTCGCCTTGGCGTCCTTTGCGCCTTGGCGGTTAAATTTTATGCAAATGAAAGTTATAATTTTGTTCTGCCTGCCGGTTCCGGCGGCCGGGCTGGGGATCAATCGCCAAGACGCCAAGAGCGCCAAGATGAAAATAAACCAGCACCGAGAATTACCCTGAGTTAAATTCCGACCTGGCGTCCTCGGCGCCTTGGCGGTTAAAAGTTTTTTTATGCGTAAGTCAGTTATTATTTTATTGTGCCTGCTGGCCCTGGTGGCCGGGCTGGGCGTGTGGCGCTGGTCGGCGGACAGCCGGCTGCCAAAAAATTCCACCGCGTCCAACGCCGCCAATGCTGCCGCCGCCGCCGCCAAAAATTCCGCCGCGACCAGCGCGACGGCGTCTGTCCATCCCAGCGTGCTCAACACCAACCGGCTGGCGTTCCGCCTCTCCAACACCAAAAAAACCCTCGGCCAACTGGAGTCGGACGGCCATGCGATTTTGCTGCAGAACGCGCTGATTGACACGGCGGCGGCGCTGACCCTGAACCTTCCGCCCCATTTGAAAGCCAAGGGCGATCCGGGCGCCTACATCGTCCAGGCGCGCGGGGCGATTGATGCGCGGTTCCGCGCCGTGCTGGCGGTGGCGGGCGCGCAGGTGGTTTCCTACATTCCGAACAACGCCTATCTCGTCCGGATTTCGGCGGCGGGCGCGGGCGGGCTGGCGGGCAACGCGCTGGTGCAGGCGGTGCTGCCGTTCGAGCCGTATTATAAATTGCAGCCGTCGCTGCTCGGGCTGGCCGTGGCGCAGTCGCCGCTGCCGCCGGGCACGGCGTTGAACGTGGGCCTGTTTGCGGCGGACGCCCCGGCGGCGGAATCGCAGATTGAAGCGCTCGGCGGCAAGGTCATGGCGACGGACCGGTCGCCGTTCGGACCGGTGCTGCATGTGCTGGCCCCGGCGGACTGGACGTCGCTGGCGCAGGTGCCCGGCGTGCAGGTGCTGGAAGTGTCCCGCCAGCGTGTGCTGGCCAATGACCTGAGCCGCGTGACGGTGGGCGAGACGCCCGACACGATTTCCGGCATCACCAACAACTGGCTGGGTCTGACCGGCAAGCACGTGCTGGTGGCGGTGGATGATTCGGGCGTGGACCAGACACACCCGGATTTCTCGGCCAGCGGAACCGCTGCGGGTGGGCCAAGTGGAACGACGCGGGTAATTGGCTTCACGGCCAATGATGTAGTGGACACCGACGGCCATGGCACACACGTTGCGGGCATCATTGCTGGAAATGGCAGCGCCAGTCTTGGAATTAATGTTCCGCTTACTCCAGCACCAAACGTCGGTTCGTTTGCAGAAGGCTCGGTTTCCAATGCGGATTTTCGCGGCAAGGCGCCGCTGGCCAATCTGTTTTCCATAAACTACGGCAATTCTGACCAGACTTTGCAGGAAGCGGCGGCTTTGACGAACGCACCCATATCCAACAACAGTTGGGTGTATGCCGGGGATTATGATTATGACCTGGCGGCGGCAAGCTACGATGCGGCGACCCGCGATGCGCTGCCGGGCATAACCGGGTCGCAGCCGGTGCTGTTTGTATTTGCGGCGGGCGACAACGGCGGCGGCGATGACAACGGCGGCGGCGGCGCGGAGGACACCATCCAGTCGCCGGCCACGGCCAAAAACGTCATCACGGTCGGCGCGCTGGAACAGTTGCGCCATATCACGAACATCGTGACGACCGTGACTGACGGCACGATCACCAACATGGGGACGCCGTGGTTTAACGAGACGGATTCCAGCAACCAGGTGGCGGGCTATTCGGCGCGCGGCAACGTGGGCGTGGGCACGGAAGGCACCTACGGACGGTTCAAGCCGGACGTGGTGACGCCGGGCACGTTCGTGGTTTCCACCCGTTCCGGCCAGTGGAACACGAACGCATATTTCAACCCGACTAATGTGACCGTCATTCCTTACCCTAGCCAGTTCGTGACGACCAATGCGCTGAATTATTACAACGTGACGGTGCCAGTGAACGCCGTGGGCGTGACCATCACCATCATCTCGAATGCGCAGTCCCAGCCGTTCCCGACCAACATGCTGATCTACGCGCAGCAGTCCGGTTATCCCGACCCGGTCAACGCGCCGGGCAGCATTGATTACACCACCAGCAACAATGTGATGTCCATTCCGCCGGGCGGTCGCAATGTGGTTTTCCCGACCATTGCCAACAATGGCTTCGACTTTGCGGTGGGTGACAGCACGAACGTGCCGGTGAATTATGACATGACGGTGGCCATCTACACGACGAACGACGTGGTGAGTGATTATTATTCGGTGTTGTTCGGCATGGACAACCAGCTCGGCCCGTATTACCGCTACGAGACCGGCACGAGCATGGCGGCGGCGGAGGCTTCGGGCGTGCTGGCGTTGATTGACGGCTATTTTACCAACACGCTGTCATTGACACCCAGCCCGGCATTGCTAAAGGCGATGCTCATCAACGGCTCGCGTTCCGAGGGCGGCTATCTTTTCGCCGTCACCAACGGCGTCAATTCCGAGGGCTGGGGTTTGATCAACATCACCAATTCGCTGCCGCTGACGAACAACGCCGCCGTTCCCGTCGGACCGAATCCGGCGCTGAATTCGCCGCTGTTCTTCGTGGATCAAAGCCCGACCAACGCGCTGGCGACCGGTGACAGCCACACTTACCTCGTCAATATTGACACTAATGACCTGGCGAATGAATTTCAGTTGCAGGCGACGCTGGTGTGGACGGACCCGCCCGGCGATCCCGCCGCCGCCATCAAGCTGGTCAACAGCCTCACGCTCGTCATCACCAACCTGGCCACCGGCGACGTGTTTTACGGCAACGACGTTTCGGCGACGGGCTACAATCTGCCGTGGAACACCAACGGGGCGCCGAACGTGGACACGATCAACAACGTCCAGAACATCCTCCTGCCGCCGTTGCTGGCGGGCAGCTACTCGGTCACCGTGGTCGGCCGCTCGGTGAACGTCAATGCCGTGAGCGCGCAGACGAACAACGTGGTGCAGGATTACGCGCTGGTGGTTTCCGTGGGTGAGGGCGAGGTGCCCACGGCCATCACCTCGGTGACGGACAACGGCATTGTCAGCAATCCGACCGGGTATCAGGACATCACCTATGTGGGCACCACGAACATGCCGTATCTGAACCAGCTGGTCGGGGCGAACACACCGCTGCTCGGCACGAACACCCTGCCGCTGGGCACCAACACGGGCTGGGGCAGCGACGGCCAGTTGACCGTGGGCATGACCAACCAGTGGCATTTCTACGTGGTGACGAACAACGGGGAGATGGTCAACGGATCCGTTGTGGCCGCCCCCAATGCGGCGTTCATCACCTTTGACGCCTACGATCTTTCCATCCCGCGCACGGGCGTTTATGCGGATTCGGTGGCCGACGCCACGCGGCCGCAGGCGGACATTGACCTGTATGTCAGCACCGACCCGTCGCTGACGAACCTGAACCCGGTGGCGATCTCCAACTGCCTGGCCGGCACGGTCAACGGCACGGCCACCGGCAGCGGCGCGTCGCTGAGCCAGGGCGGGACGGAGTTTGTCTATTTCACCAATTCCTTGCCGGGCCAGGTTTATTACGTCGGCGTGAATTCGGAGGACCAGATGGCGTCCGAATTCGGATTCCTGCCGGTGTTCAGCTCGACGCCGTTCAGCCAGGTGAACCCGAACGGCGACCTGGTGGTCAACGGCCTGAACCTGCCGGCCCTCATTCCTGACGGCGACGCCGCGAAGCCGGGCGTGGTGACGGTGTTCGCCCTCGCCATCCCGCTGATCCCGAACATGCAGGTGGACAGAGTCATCGTGACCAACTTGAACGAGCACCAGAATTTCGGCGACCTGTTCGGTGCGTTGACATTCGGGGCCACGTCCGTGGTGTTGAACAGCCACGACGGCCTGGGCAACACCTTTCCGCCCAACGCCACCCCGCTGGTATATGACGACAGCCCGAATCCCGTCCCCGGCTCGACCAACACCGACGGGCCGGGCAGCCTCATGAGCTATCAGGGCCAGTCCCCGCTGGGTCCGTGGATTCTGACCGAGCAGGACAACTCACCCGGCTTTACCGGCCAGGTGCAGCAGCTCACGTTGTTGATCCAGCCGCACCGCAAACTCACGGGCGGGGGCATCATCGCCACCATCCCGCCGCTGGGCTGGTTCATTGATTATGTGGACGTGCCGGCGGGCTACACCAACCTGACGTTTGCCGCGACGAACCTGCCGCCCACCATCCAGCCGTTGCCGTTGCAAATGTATGAAGAGTTCGGGGCCGAGCCGACGCTGAACGCTTACGACCAGGAAGCGGACTTGACCAACTGCATCACCGGCAATTATCCAACCGGTCTTGATCCCGGCAATACCATTTCCGTCGGGCCGCCGCTGAACGTGGGCCGTTATTTCATCGGCATCTACAACCCCAGTTCCAGCCAGACGGCGACGGTGTTTCTGGGCGCCACGCTGGGCCTCGGCTCGACGGTCAACGACACTTACAACTACGCGAACACGAACGGCACGCAGCTCCTGCTGAATGACGCGGTGACGAGCGGCTCGGGTGTTTTTGTGACGGCCACGCAGACCATTGCGTCGGTGAACGTCGGGATGGTGGTCACGGCGCCGCAGATTTCGGATTACACCTTCACGCTGATCAGCCCGACCGGCCAGCGCGTGCTGCTGATGGAAAACCGTGGCGGCAGCGACACCAACGGCGCGGGCTCGCTGTTGCTTTACACCAACATCATCAATTCCACGGCGGCCGGCGGGGCGGCGGCCAACACCAATTATCTGACCGTCTCGCCGCTCGGCGAAACGGTTCGGATAACCTACAACTTCTATACGGTGCCGGATGAAATGACGATTTATGCCGGCACCAATCCGGCCACTTTTACGGGACCCTATGCCAATCCTGCTTTGCCCTACGACACCGGCTTTACCAACAATCCCAACGGGCAGAATACGACGATCTATGTCACGGTTCCGCCGGGCTACACCAACATCACCATCATCATGAACGAGTTTGGCAACCCGTATGTCGGCACCGGCGGTGATGCCTGGATCTATACGGCGGGTGCGACGATTACCAATTACGAGTATCTGGAATTCACCGACGACACCAATCTGGCCAATGTGCCGATCAAATATGCAATTCCGCCCTACAGCCTGACCGGCCAGTCCACCAATTATACCTTGAGTGATTTTGACCTGGCGACCAACGGCGATTATCACGGGCTGACCAACATTTTTGACGCGTTCGGCGGCTGGACCGTGCCGACCAACCTGGTGACGGTCACCACCGTTTTAAACATTACCAACAGCCAGTTGGTGTCGGTCACCAACATGGTGGTGCTGACCAACAACCTGGTGAGCGTGGTCACCGACCCGTCGGTGGCCCTGGGCGGCGACAACACCACCAGCAATTATCTGGCGCTGGCCTATGGCACGATCACCCGCTCGATCCCGACCATTCCCGGCCGGCTCTACAACGTCACCTTCTGGTATCGCGGCCCGGACATTGCCGGCTGGTGGCGCGGCGAGGGCAACGCCAGCGACAGTTCCGACCCGGAAAACAACGGCAACAACGGCACGCTGGTCGGGCGGTTCAATTTCCCGGCGGGCGAGGTCGGCCAGGCGTTCGGCCTGGAGGACAACGGCAACAATTTCCAGTTTGCCGGCACGAACACCTATGTGCAGATTCCGCAAAATGCGTCGCTGGACGTGGGCCAGGGCGGCGGCTTCACCGTGGAAGGCTGGATCAACCCGACCAACCTCGCGCAGCCGCAGCCGCTGGTCGAGTGGCTGGCCAAGGTGCCGACCAACGCGGCGGTGACCAATCTCGTAATCAAGGCCGGGCCATATCTGGACCCCGCCACCGGGCATTTCTATTATCTGCTCGGCGCGACGAACTGGATGGTCTCGGAGCAATGGGCGGAATCCCTCGGCGGCCACCTGGCGACGATTGACAGCGCGAACGAGCAGAACTGGGTGTTTGACAATTTTGCCACTTATGGCGGGCGCAACCGGAATCTGTGGATCGGTTTGACGAACAACCCCGCCACCAATTCATTCGGCTGGTCCAGCGGCGAAACAAATGTGACTTATTCAAACTGGCTGGCCGGCGAGCCGACGAACACCGACACCACGCGGGATTACACCTTCATGTTCGGGGGCACCAATTATCCGGCCGGCCTTTGGACGCTGGCGAACAACAACGGATTTGTCCAGGGCTCGCCTACGACCAACACGGTCTATGGCGTGGCGGAGGTCAACAACCTCCAGACCAACGGCGTGCAGTTCTGGATCTCGGCCACCAACACGCCGGGCACCACGAACGCGGGATTTTTCAGCAACACCACCATCACCAACGGCTGCCTCTACGCGGACATCGTGGACACGAACTTTGTCGCGCATGAGCTTCATTCCGCGCCCGGCCTGCTCACGAACAGCGTCTTCCAGCACGTCGCGCTGACCTTCAACACCAACAGCGGCGTGGCCATGCTCTACCTCGACGGCACCAACGTGGCCACGACGAATCTGTTCATGACGACCGGGACGTTCACGCCGTTTGTGCCCAAGACGGACGGCGACGTCCTGCTGGGCCGGGACATGAGCCGCTACACCAACAATTATTACAGCGGCCTGCTGGATGAAATGAGCATCTACGGCCGCGCCCTGTCCGACGCGGAAATCCTGGCCATCTATAACGTCTCGGCGACGGCCACGAACGGGCTGACCGGCAAGTTTGACCCGTCGGTCACGCCGGCCTTTGGACTGGCCGAGGCGGCGGTCATTTTTGGCTCGAACTCCAATCTCCTCTTTGGCGTGAACAAGCAGTGGGAGCTGAACAGCTACACCTTCACCGCCACGTCCAATTCCATGCCGCTCCAGATCACCGGCCTGCAGCCGGGCATTTTGCTGGATGACTTCTCTGTCTCCGAGTCGCCGCTGACCAATCTGTATTATCTGCCGGAGCAGACGCTGGATTCGCTGACGGGCGACTCGGCCTACGGCAACTGGACCTTGCAGGTCTGGGACAACCGCGACAACGCCGTCGTGACCAATCTGGCACAACTGTTGAGCTGGCAGTTGTCCTTCGTGCTGGAATCCAACTCGATGTTCGCCGCCGCGCTGGCGCCGGAAACGCCGACCGCCGGCACCGTCGGGTCGGGGCAGACGGTGTATTTCTCGGTGGCCGTGCCGTCGTGGGCGCAGTTCGCCACCAATATTCTGGTTTCATCCTCGCAGCCGGTGAACCTGCTCTTCAACCCGACCAACCTGCCGACCGGGGCCAATCCGGGTGACATTACATTGCTGACGGGATCCACTGGCGGCATCCCGGCCGGGGTTTCACCCGCTTTGACGGTCAACACCAATCCGCCTTACGCTCCCTATCAGGCGGGGCAAAGTTACATTCTCGGCGTTCAGAACAACACCGCCTTCGCCGCCTCGGTCGTGCTGCAGGTGAATTACAACATCACCGCGCTGACCAATGATCTGCCTTACACCAACGGTTTCACCACGAACCTCACCGACAATGTCCGTTACTTCTCCTACACCGTCAGCTCGAACGCGTATGAGGCCACGTTCCAGCTGTTGAAATTGAACGGCAACGCCGACCTCGTCGTCAGCAAGGGCGTGCCGCTGCCGACGCTGACCAATTCCGACTACGGCAGCTTCAACGTCAGCAACCTGGACGAGAGCATTTATGTGCTGACGAATTCCTCGCCGGTGCCGCTCTCGGCGGGCACCTGGTATCTCGGCGTGATCAAGCGCGACAGCGGCGCGGTGAACTACACCGTGCTGGCGAAGGAGCTGGACGTGACCAACTCGGTCACCAACTCCGTCTCGATCATTGACCTGACCAACGGCGTGCCCTACAACGGCACGGCCACGCCGGGCGCGGCGCTGAACAGTTTCTACCGCCTCAGCCTGGCCAGCAATCCGGCGCTCACGAACGCGCCGGGCCTGCGCTTCGAGCTTTACAACCTGACCGGCAACGGGGATCTGACGCTGCAGACCAACCTGCCGCCGCTCGCGCCGCCGTTCTTCCAGACCAGCCAGAATCCCGGGCGCACGCCGGAGCTGATTTTGGTCTATACGAACAATGTGCTGACCAACAGCGCGGCCAACGGCACGCTGACCAACCTCGCGGCGGACTGGTATCTCGGCGTGCCGAACAATGAGATCACCAACATCAATTTCACCATTCTTGCCGAGATTGACACGAACGGCTATTTCCCGGCGTTCCCCGGCGCGACCGGCGTGGGCGGCGGCGCGGCGGGCGGCGGCGGCCCCGGCACGCTGGGCGGGCATGGCACCAACGGCACGGTGTATCACGTCATCAATCTGAATGGTGCCGGGCCGGGCAGTTTGCGGGCCGCCGTCACCACCACCAACTGCACGGTGGTCTTCGATGTCTCCGGCACGATCAACCTGGCGTCGCCGCTGGTCATCACCAATTCGTATCTGACCATCGCCGGCCAGACCGCGCCGGGCGGTGGCATCACCGTGGCGGGCAACATGACGACGCTCCAGTCTGCGCACGACGTGATTCTCCGTGATGTGCGGTTCCGTCTCGGTGCCGCTGATGATTCGCTGCAGATGACAAATGTGTTCAATCTCATTGCCGACCACGTTTCGGCCGAGTGGTCGGACACCGCATTGTCCACGTTAAATTCCTCCAACGTCACCGTGCAATGGTCGATCATGGCCGACAGCCTTTATCTTACCAATAGTCCAATGCCCGCCGGCTCGCTGCTGCGCCAAGGCTTCGGGGCGTTGAGCTTTAATCACAATTTGTATGCGGATAATTATAGCGGCAGCCCGCAGTTGGGCGACAATATCAGCTTGGATTTTGTCAACAATGTCATTTACAACTGGGGACTGTTCCCTGGTTTGACCGGCGGCACGAACGACCTCGCCGCCAGTCCCGGCGGCGTCACCAACCAGTTGAACTATGCCTGCAACTATCTCATCGCCGGCCCGGACACGGCGACGTTCGGGACGAACTACGCCATCACCAACATCGCGTTTTTTGGCGGCACCACCAACGCGCTGGCGGCCAACTGGATTTTCCAGACCAACAACTTCATTGACAGCGACACCAACGGCATATTGAACGGCGCGAACACGCAGTGGGGGATGTTCACCAACCAATATACGAAGTTTGGGCAACCGTTCCCATTGACGGCCGTGCCGACCGACGAGGCGTTTCTGGCGTATGAGAAAGTTTTGGATTTCGCGGGGCCGGACATGGCGCAGCGCGATGCCGTGGACACAAACATTGTCGCCAAAGTCCGCACGCAGACCGGCCGGCTCATCGCCGCGCCCGGCGCGCCGTCGGCTTTGAATAACGCGCCGGAATATCGCGACACCGACCAGGACGGCCTCCCGGATTTCTGGGAGATCACCTTTGGCCAGAGCCCATATGTTGCCAGCAGCGGCCAGCTCACGACGAACGCCAACTTCATCGGTTATTCCGACCTGGAGGAATATCTGGCGTGGCTGGCCGGACCGCACGCGCTCACCGTCACCAACGCCCCCGTCGGCGTGGATCTGATGCAACTCTTCGGCCAGACCGGCAACTTGAGCTTCGCCGTGACCAATGGCATCAACGGCACGGTGTATCTCACCAACGTCCTGGGTTCGGTTACCAACACCGGCCCGTGGAGCAACAGCATCGCCGTCTTCACGCCGACAAACACGGCAACACCTTACAGCGGCTATGCGTCCTTTGATGTTTATGCCACCAACAATGACACCGTCGCCTACTTCGGGCCGGTGACGGTCAGCGTGGTGGTCAGCGCCGTGACCATCGCCACCAACGGCGGCCCGCAGACGAACTTCATCCCCGCCGGGGCCACGCAGTGGTATTTGATCAACGTCCCGACCAACGCGGATCTGGCGACCAACTCGCTGCTATTCGCCACGCTGCCGTTGGACCTCTGGTTCAGCACGAATGTGCCGCCAACCCTCACCAATGCCGGCGACGTGCAAATTTTGGGGAATTCGACCAACGGCGCGGCGCTGCTCGGCACCAACGGCTCGCCGGTGAACACGACGACGGCTTACATCGTTCCAGGCGGGACTTATTATCTCGGCGTGCAGAACACCAATGCCACGGGCGCCTTTTATGCGATTGACGTGACGTTCCATCTGTTGAACCCGTATGCCGCGTTTGCGTTCACGGAGCCGGCCACGCAGGTCACCGGCTCCGGCGCGCAATTGAACGGCTTCGCCACGGCGAGCGGTTTGCCGGCGACCGCGTGGTTCCAGTGGGGAACCACTCTGGCCTATGGATCGGCAACGCCGGGCGTGGCCGTCGGTGCCAACTACAACGTCGTCTTTGTGACCAACCAGATCAACGGTTTGACGAACAACCTGCCGTATCACTACCGCCTCGTGGTCAGCAATGCCATGAGCGTGACCTATGGCTTCGACCAGATTTTTGACCAAGCCTACGTGGCGGCGTGGGGGGCGGACTATTTGGGGCAGATTTCAGTGCCGGCGGGCTTGAGCAACGTGGTGGCCATCGCCGGCGCCTACGATCACAGCCTCGCGGTGAAAAATGACGGAACGGCCGCGGCCTGGGGCGACAACACGTTTGGCCAGGCGACCGTGCCGGCGGGCTTGAGCAATCTGGTGGCTGTGGCCGGCGGTGAAACCTTCAGCGTGGCCCTGCAAAACTCCGGAACCGTGGCCGCCTGGGGCGCGGATTTTTATCCGGGCGCCGGCGAGACAAACGTGCCGGCCGGCCTGACGAACGTGGTGATGATCAGCAGCGGACAATATTCAAGCCTGGCGCTGCAGAACAATGGCCTGGTGACGGCCTGGGGCGCCAGCCTGTTCAATCCGACGAATGTGCCGGCGGGCTTGAGCAACGTGGTGGCCGTTGCGAGCGGAATTTTACACAGCGTGGCGCTCCGGAACGACGGCACGGTCGTGGCCTGGGGCGACGATGGCGCCGGCCAGACCAACGTGCCTACCGGCTTGAGCGGCGTCGTGGCCATTGCGGCCGGCGGCTACCATACGGTCGCCTTGAAATCCGACGGGACCGTGGTGGCCTGGGGCTACAATACGGACGGCCAGACGAACGTGCCCGCCGGCTTGAGCAATGTGGTGGCCGTCGCCGCCGGTGGTTACAACAGCCTGGCTCTGAAAAGCGACGGGACCGTGGTGGCCTGGGGTTACAACTCCTCCGGCCAGACCAGTGTGCCCGTGGGTTTGAGCAATGTGGTGGCCATTGCCAGCGGTTATCTGCACAGCCTGGCCTTGACGTCGCAATCCTTTGTCAGCACCAACGTCACCGTTTTGGCCATTCCCGCGGGTGCGCCGAAAACGAACAGTATTTTCGGAAACAGCCTCACCTATTATCAGGTCTCTGTGCCGACGAATGCTGATTTCAGCACCAACACGCTGATCTTCGCGCAGAACGGGCCGCTTAACATCTGGTTCAGCACGAACACGCCCCCGGCCTTGGGCACCACCAATGCCGCGCTCCTGCTCGGTGGCGTCACGAATGGCGCGTCGGTATTGAGCGCCGGCACTGTGCCGGCGCTGGTGACCAACTCAACCTATTATCTCGGCGTGCAAAACACGAACAGCTTTACCGTGAATTATGCGATTGAAGTTACGTTTCACCTGGTGACCGCCACCAATCCGCCGCCGGTCACCAATGCCGTCCCCATTTCCAGCATCGTCTATACAAACATCGGCGTGAAATTCGGCTTCCTGCTGACGTGGTTCGCGCCGAGCAACGATCTCTTCAAGGTGCAATGGACTCCGGCGCTGAACCCACCGGTGACTTGGAACACGTTCTCCAACATTGTCAGTTACAATCCGCTTGGTCTCATCACTCCGACCAACGCGCAGTTTAACTTCTTCGATGATGCCTCACAGACTGGGGGCGTGTTTGACCCGGAGCGCTTCTACCGGCTGCTGCTGCTGACCGGCTCCGCCAACACGCTGACGTTCCCCGCACCGAGCAACGTCGTCGTCGTGGCCGGCAGTCCCGTCACCGTGACCAACAAGGCGACCGATTCCAATCCCGCCGCCGTGCTGACATACAGCCTGCTCGGCGCGCCGACCAACGCCGCCGTCAACAGCACCAACGGCGTCGTCACTTGGACGAACGCGCTGCCGAACGGCCTCGCCGCGCGGTTCACCACCCTGGTCACCGACAACGGCGCGCCGGCGGCGTCGGCGACGAACACCTTCACCGTCTTTGTGCTGCCGTTCCCGGCCATCACGAACGTCACGGTGACCGCCACCAACGTGGTGCTGAAATGGACGGCCCCGACCAACGACCTGTTCCAGGTGCAGTGGACCACCAACCTCGCGCCGCCGACAGTCTGGAACCTGTTCCCCGGCACCAATACTTCCGGCAGCGGCGTGTTCTCCTTCACGGACACCAACACACCGGTGCTGATGAAATTCTATGAATTAATCCTGCTGCCGTAGCCGGCAGCAGGGCCAGAATTATCCCAAACCAGTTGCCAACTGGCCTTTGCGGCCCTGCCGACGGGATTTTTGTCCCCTGAAACGTCTTTAACCTCCAATCAACGCAGTGGGACTTGCGGGTGGCTGGGTTTTGGTTCCGGCAGTCCTGCAGGGATTTGCAGTCACCCAGCCCATGATTGTGCCGGCTCCCTACATGGGGGCAATCAAGACGGTTTTTCCCAACCGTTGGAGTTGCCTTTCCCTCTCCGCTGCTCGTGCCCGGATGCGTGAGTTTCACGCATTGGAATATAGCGGGCATGTGCAGCCGGCCGGAGTCACTTTTAACGATATTTTGAAATTTTCAGGGAAATTCAATCTCAAAGTGGCTAAATTTGACCCCTGAAACGATAGTATCCGTCGCTGTGTTGATAATCACGGTCGCTGTGTCGGTAATCGGCGTCACTGTGATTATAATCAAGGTGACCGTGTTGATAATCGGCGTCGGCGTGTTGGTAATCGGCGTGACCGTGTTGATAAACACAGCCTCGCCGACGATAATCACGATGCCTGTGATTATAATCAACGTCGCCGTGTTGATAATCACGGTCACGAAGACGATAAACACGAACCGTTTGCTTATCATCGGCATCACTGTGTTGATGATCGGCGTGACCGTGTTGATAATCGGCGTGACGCCGATGATCGTATCCGTCGTCGTGTCGGTAATCACGGTCAGTGAGACGATAATCAAAATGACGGAGACGATCGTTTTGCGGGGTGCCTTGCGCGCAAATTATGCCGCTAGGGCGTGGCCAACCGCCGCCGGGATGCCTGCGCGCGGCCATCTTCCACAGTTCCTTGCACGTGCTGCCTGCGGCCGGGCCACCATTTTCGGATGTGGAGCAGACATTCCGGTCTGTCAGTGCGGGCGACTTTCCAGTCGCCCGTGCCAACACCGGACTCGAAAGTCCGGCCACCGGCCGGCTGGAAAGCCCGTCCGCCCGGCGGAAAATCCCGTTGGCCCATGAAATTCCTGTTCGGGCATGTTCTCAAAGCCATGGCATGAGGTTGTGGAGGGTGGTAATGGCCGCGTTGCGGGCATTACCGTCGCCGAGCGCAGCGCCCGCCGTGCTCGCGCCCGTCGCGGCAGGTCAGGCGACGAAATTCTGCGTGCGCCCAGCCCGTGAAGGGCCCCGCCACCAGTGCCCGCTGCGCGGGCAAAACCGGTCGCAGCGCAACCGGTTCCACCGGGCCGGGCCGGCAGGTTCACGCCGGCCGCATTTTGAAAATGCGCCCGTGGCGGTGGTTTTCAGCCGGGGCAGGATAACTCCGGCTTTGCTTTCCGCGCGGCTTGGCGTAGGTTCCATCTTTCGGAAGATTGAGAAATTCACAGCCATGAGCAAAGAGTTCATCAAGATCGGCGGCGCGCGCGAGCACAATCTCAAAAACCTCACACTCCAGATTCCGCGCGACAAGCTGGTGGTCGTCACCGGCTTGAGCGGCAGCGGCAAGTCGTCGCTCGCCTTCGACACCATTTACGCGGAGGGCCAGCGGAAGTATGTCGAATCGCTTTCCGCCTACGCGCGGCAGTTTCTCGACCAGTTGCAGAAGCCGGACGTGGATTTCATCGAAGGATTGTCGCCGGCGATTGCCATTGAGCAGCGCAGCTCCGGCAGCAGCCCGCGTTCGATCATCGCCACCACGACGGAGATTTTTGATTACCTGCGCCTGCTTTACGCGCACATCGGCCAGGCGCACTGCCCGGACACCGGCGTGCCCATTTCCACGCAGAGCACGAGCGACATCGTGGACAAAATCCTCGCGCTGCCGCCGAAAACGAAGGTCATGCTGCTCGCGCCGGTCGTGCGCCGGCAGAAAGGCGAGTTCCGCGACGTGTTTGAACGGCTCGCCCGCGAAGGCTTTGTGCGCGTGCGCGTGGACGGCGAGATAATGGAGCTGGGTGAGAACATTGCGCGCATCAAACTCGACAAAAAGAAATTTCACAATATTGAAGCGGTGGTGGACCGGCTGGTGATTGACGAAAAAATCCGCGTGCGCCTCGGCGATTCGGTGCAGACCGCGCTGCGCCTGGGCGAGGGCGTGATGTTCACGCTGCATCAACTGCCGGAAGAGTCCAAAGTCCAAAGTCCAAAGTCCAAAGAAGATTGGATCGAGACCCTTCATTCCAACAAAATGTGTTCGCCGGCGACCGGCAAGAGCTACGATCCGCCGACACCGAAACATTTTTCCTTCAACGCGCCCGCCGGCGCGTGTCCCGTCTGCCATGGCCTCGGCCAGAAAATGGTTTTCGACGAGGCGCTCGTCGTGCCGGACATGGAGCTGCCGCTCGACGGCGCGATCCAGCCGTGGCGGCGAGCGGGCAAGCGGCTGATCATTTATTACAAGGCCATGCTGCGCTCGGTCGCGGCGCATTTCAACGTCAGCACCGAGACGCCCTACAAGAACCTGCCGGCGGATTTCAAGCAGGTGTTGCTCCATGGCTCCGGCGCGGACGACATTGATTTTAACTTCTGGCGCGGCGGCAAGATCAGCACGATCACGCGTCCGTTCGAAGGCATCCTGCCGAACCTCGAACGCCTCGCGACGGACAGCGAAAGCGAATTCATCCGCAACCGGCTCAAGGCCTACATGACGCCGCAGTTCTGCGACGCGTGCGCCGGCAGGCGGCTCAAGCCCGAAATCCTCGCGGTGACGCTCGGCGGCGAGCATTTTGTTTCCCAGCTCAAAACTAAAAATTCAAAATCCAAAACTCTTAAAATCCCCGGCCTGTCCATCATGGACGTGTGCGGCCTGTCGGTGGAAAAGGCGGATGAATTTTTTGCCGCGCTCAAGCTGACGGAGTTTGAGCAGAAAATCGCGGCGGAGGTCATCAAGGAAATCCGCGCGCGGCTGGGCTTCCTGAAAAATGTCGGCCTCGGCTATCTCACGCTCGACCGCGAGAGCGGCACGTTGAGCGGCGGCGAGGCGCAGCGCATCCGGCTCGCCACGCAGATCGGGGCCGCGCTGGTCGGTGTGCTTTACGTTTTGGACGAGCCGAGCATCGGTTTGCACCAGCGCGACAACGACCGCCTGCTCGCGACGCTCAAGGGCCTGCGCGATCTGGGCAATACCGTGCTCGTCGTGGAGCATGACGCGGACACGATTCGCGCGGCGGATTACATTCTGGATCTCGGTCCGGGCGCGGGTGTCCATGGTGGTGAGCTGGTGGCGGCGGGCACGTTGCCGCAAATTCTTGCCGTTAAAAAATCGCTCACCGGCCAATATCTGACCGGCGAACTGGAAATTCCGATTCCCAAGAAAAGAATTTCGCCGACGGAAGAAAAAGGCTGGCTGGAAATCGTCGGCGCGACGGAAAACAATTTACAAAACATTGATGTGCGGATTCCGCTCGGCCTGTTCACGTGCGTCACCGGCGTGAGCGGTTCCGGCAAAAGCACGCTCGTGAGCGACATCTTGCAGCGCGCACTGTTCCGTAAATTTTTCGGCTCCAAGGAACGGCCCGGCGAACATCGCGCGCTGAAAGGATTTGAAAGCCTCGACAAGGTCATCGTGATTGACCAGTCGCCGATTGGCCGCACGCCGCGCAGCAATCCGGCCACCTATACGGGCATGTTCAACCACATCCGCGATTTGTTCGCCAAGCTGCCGGCGGCGAAAGTGCGCGGCTACGAGCCGGGCCGTTTCAGTTTCAACGTGAAGGGCGGCCGCTGCGAAAAATGCGAGGGCGACGGCGTGCTGAAGATTGAAATGAATTTTCTGCCGGCGGTCTATGTGACCTGCGAGGCGTGCAACGGCAAGCGTTACAACCGCGAGACGCTGGAGATCGCCTACAAGGGAAAGAACATTGCGGACGTTCTGGACATGACGGTCGAGGAGGCGGTGACATTTTTTCGCGCCGTGCCGAAGATTTTTGATCCGCTGCTGACGCTGGCGGAAGTCGGGCTGGGCTACATCCGGCTCGGCCAGCAGGCGACGACGTTGAGCGGCGGCGAGGCGCAGCGGGTGAAGCTGGCGACGGAACTGACCCGCAAGGCCACGGGCCGGACGCTCTACATTTTGGACGAACCGACGACCGGCCTGCATTTTCACGATGTGGCGAAGCTGCTGGAAGTGCTGTTCCGGTTGCGCGACACCGGCAACACGCTGCTCATCATCGAGCACAATCTGGACGTGATCAAGACGGCGGACTGGATCATTGACCTCGGCCCGGAAGGCGGTTCGGGCGGTGGAAAAATCGTGGCCGAAGGCCCGCCGGAAAAAATCATTCACTGCGCCGCGAGCTTCACCGGGCATTATCTGAAAAGCGTTTTGGCCTGAAGCGGCGAGATTTCCCGCTTTTGTCGCTCCACGCCGTCGTTTAGATTCAACGCATGGCTTTATTCCGTCGCTGGTTTTTGATTGGCTCCGTGCTCGTGCTGGGCGGCGGCCCGCTGCTGGCGGCCGGCGGGCGCGAGGAGCGCGCGCTGGCGGCGGCGACGGCGCAGTTTCAGGATGAAAACTGGGAGCGGGCGGAGGCGGAATTGGCGCAGTTCGTCCAGCGTTTTCCCAAGTCTGCACAGGTGCCGTCGGCGGTCTTGCTGGAGGCGCAGGCGCAGTTCAAGCAGGCCAAATATGCCGACGCCATCGCGTTGTTGTCGGTTCCGCCGGCCAATGTTGGCAGCCTCGCTGACCGCTATGCCTACTGGCTCGGCGAGGCGCAGTTTGCCAACGGCGACTTCACCAACGCGGCGGCGACATTCTCCAGTCTCGCCAAAAATTTCCCGGACTCGACATTGCGCCTGACGGCCGTGGTCGAGGCGGCGGAAGCTTACGCGCAATTGAAGGACTGGCCGAGTCATGACGCGCTGCTCGCCGCTACGAACGGGGTATTTGCGCGTGCCGCGTTGCTTGACCCGGACAACGCGCTGGTCATCAACGGCCGGCTCTCGCTGGCGCAATCGAAGCTCGCGCAGACCAATTATATGGCCGCCGGAGAATTTCTGGACCTGCTGAATTCCAAAATGCTCGCTCCCGAACAGGACTGGGACCGCTTGAATCTGCTGTATCAGGACAAGCTCGGCCTGAACGATGTTGACGCGGCGCTGGCGGTCACGACCAATTTGATGCAGTCGGCGAAGGATGCCGGACAGGTGGCGGACAGCGTGGCGATGCAGGCTACGGCGCTGGAAAAAAAGAACCTTTTGTCCGCCGCCCTTGCCGTGTGGTCGCAAAATTTAACCAACAGCGCGCCGGGGGGACGCCAGCGCGAGGCCATCCTGAAAATTGCGGCGCTGGCGGCGGAACAGAATGACTTCACGGATTCGGCGGCGGAGCTGGAAAAATATCTGGCGCAGTTTACCAATTCGCCCGTGGTGGAGCTGGCACTGCTGACGTTGGGCGAATTGCACCTGAAAAGTTACGCCGCGCAGCCGCTGGTCGCGACGAATGATCTGGCGGCGGCGCAGCAACGGTTCGACCAGCTCATCGGCACATTTACGAACAGCCCGCTGGCGGGCAAGGCGCATCTGGACCGCGGCTGGTGCAACTGGCTGGCGGCAAAAAACGCCGAGAGCGGCGGTGATGCCGTGGCCGCTGCGCAAAAATACCAGGCGAGCCATGATGATTTCAGCGCCGCCACGCAGTCGTCCGGCCTGCCGCCGGAAGAACTGACCGTGGCGGAGTTCAAGGCCGGCGACGCCATGTTTGCCTTGAAGGATTTTACCGGCGCGCGGCAGAATTATCAGGCGGTGCTGGCCGGATCCGAAGATTTTCCCGAAAACGCGAATGCCCTGGCCGACCGCGCGCTTTACCAGATTTTGCGGGCGGATCTGGAGCTGAAGGATGCGGCGGACGCAGACGCGACGATGGCGCAGCTGCTGGCAAAATATCCCGCCAGCCAGTTTGCGGAGCACGGCAAGCTGCTGCTCGGCGAGGCTTTTTCGGAATTTGATCAGCCGGTGGCGGCGTGCCGGGTGTTTCAAGATTTCGCGCAGCAGTTTCCCAATTCTGCGCTCACGCCGCAAGTGGAGCTGGCGGTGGCCCGGACGTTTGAGCGCGGGACAAACTGGCCGGCGGCCATCACGAACTACGAGGCCTGGCTGAAAAATTACCCGACCAACGACCTGCAGCCGCAGGTGCAATACGCGCTGGGCTGGGCCAATTACCAGGCGGGCCGCGAGACGAATGCGCTGCAAATCTTCACGGCCTTTGTCGCCCGGTTTCCGGCGGACACCAACGCGCCGCTGGCGCAGTGGTGGGTGGCCGATCATTTTTTCCGGCTGGGCGGGACCAACCTGGTGGCGGCGGAGCAGAATTATGAACTGATCTTCCAGACGCCGGCGTGGAAAAATTCCGCCTTGTATTATCCCGCGCAACTGATGGCCGGCCGTGCCGCCGAGGGCCGGCAGGATTTTCAGGACGCGGCGAATTACCTGACCCAGTTGCTGGCCGCCCTGCTGGCCGACACCAACAGCCCGTCTGACATGAAAACCCGGACGAGGTTTGCCTACGGCGGCGTGCTGATGCAGCTGGATTCGCCGGACACGAACCGGCCCACGGCCAACTACGAGCTGGCGACGAACGTGTTTGTGCAAATCATCCAGGCCAATCCGACGAACGAAGCCGGCGCGCTCGCGTGGTGTGAACTGGCCAAGTGCCAGTTGCAGCTGTTGAATTTTACTGCGGCGACGAACGCTTTTGCGCAGGCCGTCAATTCACCGTTTGCCGGCATCGCCCTGCGCAGCCGGGCGCAGGTCGGGCTGGGGCTGACGCTGGAAAAGCTCGCGGCGACGTTGACAGGCACGAACCAGCTCGCCGCGCTGCAGCAGGCGCGCGACAATTATCTCGACGTCTTTGACACGTGGACCGGCAATGACCTGCCTGACGGGGAAATGGCGGATTCATTCTGGGTGCAAAAGGCCGGCCTGTCCGCCCTGCCGCTGGTCGAGAAGCTCGGCATGGGCAGCCCGGACGATTTCATCACCCGCATGGAAACACTGTTTCCGCAGTTGAAAGATTCGCTGGAGAAGAAACGGGCCGCGCTGGACGCAGTGAAAAACTGATGCCGGTTGAATTTTACGGCCACAAAAAAAGGCCGTTCCAATTGGCTCGGAACGGCGTTTTGATTTGAACGGGAATCAGATCCAGTTTTTCCGGACCAACCAGGTTTTGATGACCTGCGTCAGGGCAACGTAGCATAGCAGCGTCGCGGCGAGGATGGGCCAGAACTGCCACGGCAGCGGCACGAAGTGCAGGATCGGCGCCAGCGGTGAATAAGGCAGATAGCCGCCGATGGCCATGATCAGAATCGTGGTCATGGACAACTGCCAGCTTGAGCGCGATTGCACGAACGGAATCAGGTTCGTGCGGATGACGTGGATGATGAGCGTCTGCGTCATGATGGATTCGACGAACCAGCCAGTTTGAAACAGCGATGCGGCGTAAACTTTGTCCGGATCGGTGACGCCGGCGAACCGGTGGGCCATCTCCACCGGCACCAGTCCCAGGTTGCTGCACTTGAAGAAAAACCACATGACCGCAAACGTGGTGTAGTCGAAGATCGAGCTGATCGGGCCGATGAACATGATGAACCGCGCGATCTCGCCCATCGCCCACGGACGCGGCTTGGCGATCTGCGACGATGCGACGTTGTCGGTCGGAATCGGCACCTGCGAAAAATCGTAGAGCAGGTTGTTCGTGAGCAGCTGGATCGGCAGCATCGGCAGGAATGGCAGCCACGCGCTCGCGCCGAGCACGCTGAACATGTTGCCGAAGTTGGAGCTGGCACCCATGCGGATGTATTTCAAAATGTTGACGAACACCTTGCGGCCTTCGATCACGCCTTCTTCGAGCACCATCAAATCTTTTTCAAGCAGGATGACGTCGGCAGATTCCTTCGCGATGTCCACGGCGTTGTCCACGGAAATACCCACGTCGGCGGCGCGCAGCGCGGGCGCGTCGTTGATGCCGTCGCCCATGAAACCGACGACGTGCTTGTTGCGCTGGAGCGCCATCACGACGCGCTTTTTGTGCGCGGGCGACAGGCGCGCGAACACATCCGTCGTCTCGACGGCCACGGCGAGCTGCTCGTCCGACATTTTTTCCACGTCGTTGCCGAGGACGATTTTTTCGGCGTTGATGCCGACCTCGGTGCAGACCTTGCGCGAAACCAGATCGTTGTCGCCGGTCAGCACTTTGATGGTGATGCCTTGCTGGCGCAAAACAGAAATGGCCTTTTTGGCGGTGTCCTTCGGCGGATCGAGAAAAGCCAGATAGCCGGTCAAAACGAGATCGTCCTCGTCGGCTTTGGCATAAGCGGCTTTCACGCCGACTTTTTTGTTCGCGATGGCCAGCACGCGGAAACCGTCGCTGCTCAAATCGTTGACCTGCTCGATGAGGTTGCCGACGAGGATCGGTTCCATCGGAAAAATTTCGCCGTCGCTTTCAAAGTGCGTGCATTTTTTGAACACGGCTTCCGGCGCGCCCTTGGTCAGCAACTGGCGCTGGCCGTCCGGGCCTTCGACCACCACCGACATCATGCGGCGTGAAAAATCAAACGGGATTTCGTCTGCTTTGGTGTATTTGTCCACCGACATTTCGTGATGCAGTTCCGAGTATTTCAGCACCGCGCGGTCGAGCACGTTTTTCAGGCCGGTCTGGAAATGGCTGATCAGATAGGCGTCGCGCAGGACTTCGCTGCTCTCGTTTTTGAAGACGTCGCAATGGATTTCGAGGATGACATGGTCAATCGTGAGCGTGCCGGTCTTGTCGGTGCAGAGCACGTCCATCGCGCCGAAGTTCTGGATGGAGTGCAGCCGCTTGACGATGACTTTTTTCTTGGACATCGCCAGCGCGCCCTTGGAAAGACAGACGGAAACAATCATCGGCAGCATTTCCGGCGTCAGCCCGACGGCCACGGCGAGCGAGAAGAAAAACGCCTGGCCCCAGTTGTGTTTGGTGATGCCGTTGATGACGAACACCAGCGGCACCATCACCGCCATGAACCGCAGCATGAGCCAGGTGAATTTCTTGATACCCTTGTCAAACGCGGTGTCCACCTGCTGGCCGGCGAGGCTGCCGGCGAGCTTGCCAAAATACGTCTGTGTGCCGGTGACGACGATGACCGCCGTGGCCGCGCCGCTTTCCACGCTCGTGCCGAGGAAACAGAGATTGGTATGTTCGATCGAGGAGACGTTCGTGCGCGGGTCGCGGGCGTCGTTTTTTTCCACCGGCATGGATTCACCGGTGAGCGTGGCCTGGATGATGAACAGGTCTTTCGCCGCCAGCAATCGCACATCGCCGGGGATCATGTCGCCGGCGGAAAGTTTCACCACGTCGCCGGGCACTAGGTCTTTGAGCGGAATTTCCTTCGGCTGGCCGTCGCGCAAGGCCGTGGCGGTGACCTTGATCATCGCCTTGAGCTTGGCGGCGGCGTTGTCGGCCTTTGTTTCCTGGATGAAACGCAGCGAAATGCCCAGCACCACCATCAGCACCATCAGGACGCCGCCGGCCACATCCGAAGGCTCGCCCGCCGTGGCGAACGTGATGATGGCCAGCACCGACAGCAGGATCACCAGCGGATTGCGCACGGCGACGTAAAGCCGCTGCAGCCAGCCGTGATGTTTTTCCTCCGCGACCTGGTTGGGGCCGAAAACTTCCAGCCGTTCGGCCGCCTCCGCTTCGCTCAAGCCGGTGGGCGACGTGTTGAGCCGTTGAAGAATGTCGGCGGTTTCACTGGTCGCCGCATCGCGCACCAGATCGGCAGTCTGCCGGCCCTCGGAATTTTTTATGGCTGACATAGTTTGTGGGTTTAGACGGCGTAGCGTTTCAGAACGGTGAGCAGCGAACGCAGTTCGCGGCGGCCCTCGGACTGGCTGGCGGCGCTTTCAATGCACTCCTGCATGTGGGACTCGATCATTTCTTCGCTGAATGATTTTAGTGCCCGGCGCGCGGAAACGACCTGCATCAGGACATCCGAGCAGTCGGTGTCGGCCTCAACCATTTTTTCAATGGCCTCCACCTGGCCCTTGATCCGGCGCAGGCGGACGATGAGCGCTCTTTTTTCCAGTCCGGGGCGGATGTGCTTCACTTTCATGGCATAACATTTACCATCTTTTCCTCGGTGCGCCACTCCAAAAATGGCGCTTGACGCAACATGGGGGGTAGGGGTATATGGCACCCGTGATTTTTGCCAGCGTGGTTTTTTCCGCGCCGCCGCTCCGGCGGCGGTCCCGCCCGTTCACGCCGTCTTGTAGCGTGAGCTACTTTTGGTCGTTGACGGCGGGACGTTCTTTCCGTAGCCTTCGCTACAGTTTATGAGGCATTTGAGAAAAAGTGGCTGGCTGCCGGTGGCGGGCGTTCTGGCGGGCGCGACCACGGCGGTGGCGGAGCTTGTCACCAATGGCTTGCCGGCAGCGGGGGTTGCCCAGACCGTGCCGGACGAGCAAAACTGGAACTTTCACGTCCAGAACACCGACATTGTTCAGGGCTATCCCGGATTCTCCGCAAAGTATTCCGGGCCGAACAGCCTGCCCACCGGCGGCGAGACGCGCGAAACCGTGTCGCTGGATTTGATGGCGGGTGTCCGCTTGTGGCGCGGGGCCGAGGCGCACATTGACGGCATGGCGTGGCAGGGCTATGGCGTGAACAACGCGCTGGGCGTGGACGGTTTCCCGAACGGCGAAGCTTTTCGTCTCGGCACGGACGTTCCCAATGGTGCAATCACGCGCCTGTTCATCCGCCAGACCATCGGTTTGGGCGGCGGGCAGGAAACCATCGAGGACGACCAACTCACACTCGCCGGCAAGCAGGATATTTCGCGGCTCACGTTCACGCTCGGACGTTTTAGCGCCAAGGATATTTTCGACAACAACGCCTATGCGAATGATCCGCGCACGCAGTTCATGAACTGGGCGCTGATGGCCAATGAGGCGTGGGATTATCCGGCGGATGCCATCGGCTACACCACCGGGCTGGCCGTGGAATTGAACCAGCCAGACTGGACATTGCGCTATGGATTTTTCCAGATGCCGCGCTACTCGAATTCCTTGACCGCCGAGGACCGGATTTTCAAATGGCCGTATGACGGTTCGGCGCAGGACGGCCCGATTTTGGATGCCTGGGGCATGGTGACGGAATTTGAGCGCCGTTACACCATCAAGGATCATCCGGGAACGGTTCGCTTGCTAGCCTACGTGAACCGTGCCCACATGGGCAATTATCAGGACGCGGTGAACAGTCCAATCCGGCCGGCCGACATCAATGCCACCGCCGCCTTCCGCTACAAATATGGCTTCGGCCTGAATCTTGAACAGGAAATTATCAAGAACGTCGGCGTCTTTTCGCGGCTCGGCTGGAGTGACGGGAATAATCAGGCATGGGTGTTCAGCGATGTGGATTACACGGCCACGGCGGGCCTCAGCATCAAGGGAGAAGCCTGGCAACGGCCAGATGATACCTTTGGTCTGGCGGGCGTGATGAACGGCCTTTCCAAATCGCATCAGGAATTTTTCGAGGCCGGCGGGACGGGCATTCTGGCGGGCGACGGCAACCTGAACTACGGCTGGGAGAAAATTCTCGAAACCTATTACGACCTCAAAATCTGGAAGACCTTGCACAGCGCGCTGGACTACCAGTTCATTGACAATCCGGCCTTCAACCAGAATCGCGGGCCGGTGTCCGTTTTCGGCGCGCGGGTGCATTGGGAATTTTGATTCGATTGATTCCCTTTCTTGCACGTTTTGGATGAATCGGCTAGCTTGAGTCCGTTCGGGGAGCTAACCACGTCGCGGATGCGGCGCAAAGGCTGAGAGGGTGGCGCGGGAGCGCTGCCGACCCATTAAACCTGATCCGGGTAATTCCGGCGTAGGCAAACACCTCGCCCTTTCCCCGGATTCCCAAAAATTATGATCGCGACCAAAGATTCGTTCGAACCGCACAGCAGCGAACAACTGCCCAACAGCAAGCGCGTTTACGTCGCGGGCCAGCTGCACCCCGAGGTGCGCGTCCCGATGCGGCAGATTCAGCTCACCCCTACCAAGATGAACGAGTGCGATGTGCGCGTGAACCAGCCCGTCCGCGTCTATGATTGCAGCGGTCCGTGGGGCGATCCCGCGTTCACCGGCACGTCGGAGGAAGGTCTGCCCGCGCTGCGCCGCGACTGGATTTTGAAACGCGGCGACGTCGAAGAATACGACGGACGCGAAGTAAAGCCGCAGGACAACGGCTATCTCTCCGGCAAACACGCCGAGTTTGCCAGCGCGGCCGAGAAGAACCGGCTCGTGGAATTTCCCGGATTGAAGAGTCAGCGCCGCCGCACGCTGCGCGCCAAGGCGGCCAAGGTAGTCACGCAGTTGCAATACGCCCGCGCCGGCATCATCACACCAGAAATGGAGTTCATAGCCATCCGCGAGAACATGGGCCGCGCCCGCATTTCGGACATGGCCAATGACATCGTCCGCAACCAGCTCGACAAGCAGCACGCCGGTTCGCAACAGCTCGCCAACAACGAGTTCACGCCGTCTGTCTTCAAGAAATTCCCGCAGCGCATCCCGAAGGAAATCACGCCGGAGTTCGTGCGCGAGGAAGTCGCCGCCGGACGGGCGATCATTCCGGTGAATATCAATCATCCCGAGAACGAGCCGATGATCATTGGCCGCAATTTCCTCGTGAAGATCAACTCCAACATCGGCAACAGCGCCGTGGCGTCCAGCATCGAGGAGGAAGTCGAGAAGATGCGCTGGTCCATCAAGTGGGGCGCGGACACCGTCATGGATTTGTCCACCGGCAAAAATATTCACGCCACGCGCGAATGGATTTTGCGCAACTCGCCCGTGCCCATCGGCACCGTGCCGATTTATCAGGCGCTCGAAAAGGTCAACGGCCGCGCCGAAGACCTCACGTGGGAGCTGTTCCGCGACACGCTCATCGAGCAAGCCGAGCAGGGCGTGGACTACTTCACCATTCACGCCGGCGTGCTGCTGCGCTTTGTGCCGATGACCGCGAGCCGCATGACTGGCATCGTCTCCCGCGGCGGCAGCATCATGGCCAAATGGTGCCTCTCGCATCACAAGGAGAATTTCCTCTACACGCACTGGGACGACATCTGCGATATCATGGCCAAATACGATGTTTCGTTCTCCATCGGCGACGGTTTGCGTCCCGGCTCAATCGCCGATGCGAACGACAAGGCGCAGTTCGGCGAACTCGAAACGCAAGGCGAGCTCACCAAGCGCGCGTGGGCCAAGGGCGTGCAAGTCATGAACGAAGGCCCCGGCCATGTGCCCATCCACATGATTGAAGAGAACATGGTCAAGCAGCTCGAATGGTGCGGCGAAGCGCCGTTCTACACGCTCGGACCGCTCACCACCGACATCGCGCCCGGCTACGACCACATCACCAGCGGCATCGGCGCGGCGATGATTGGCTGGTATGGCTGCGCGATGCTCTGCTATGTCACGCCCAAGGAACACCTCGGCCTGCCGAACAAGAAAGACGTGAAAGACGGCGTCATCACCTACAAGATTGCGGCGCACGCGGCGGACCTGGCCAAAGGTCATCCCGGCGCGCAATACCGCGACAACGCCATCTCCAAGGCGCGCTTTGAATTCCGCTGGGAAGACCAGTTCAACCTCGCCCTCGACCCCGTGACCGCGCGCGAGTTCCACGACGAAACCCTGCCGCAGGACGGCGCCAAAACCGCGCACTTCTGCTCCATGTGCGGCCCGCACTTTTGCTCCATGAAGATCACCGAGGACGTCCGCAAATACGCCGCCGAACAGGGCATCGCCGAGGAAGAGGCGCTGAAGAAAGGCATGGAAGAAAAGTCGAAGGAGTTTGTCAACAAGGGCGCGGAGGTTTACGCGAAGGCGTGAAGTAAATAATGGTAGGGCGGTGCTGCCGCACCGCCGATAAATATGGCCGGGCGCAAACACCATTTTATTCAACGGCTGATGCTTCGAGGGTTTTCCTACGATTATCCTAGCGATCCCTGTCACATCTGGGTTTATCGTTCCGACGGTAAAATTTTCTCTCCAGCTACTGAAGGATATGGAGCTGAAAAAGATTTTTACGGAGATCCAGACACAAATGACCTCGACGATCGGATAACCGACCTTGAGAACGATCGATTTAATAGTTTTTTGCAGAGCTTGCCCAATTCAAGCAGATGCCGAACGAATCAATCGAGGGGCCGCTTCATGTAGCTTCGATGCTTTTTGTGCTCACGATGGACCCGAGACTCATAAGTCACTTATTCCCTTAATCCGAACCGCAACATTTTCGTTGGACGATGCAGCGCTTGACCGGATCGCAAGCGAATGTATCTCGAAAGCAAGCGACTAGGTTGGGTCATCCGCCAACCGGCGGGAAGTTTGGGCGGCGCGGCAGCGCCGCCCTACCGTGAATTTAATTTTGGTAGGGCAGAGCTGCCGCTCTGCCCATTTTAATTCCCGACGCACCCATTCCAAAAAACTTTCCCATTCGTCTGCGATGCGTTAAAAAATCGCCATGAGCGAAACCCCTTTCCGCGAACCGGGCCGTCACTCGCCGGCCAAAGGGGTTCACGTTTCGCTTAACGGACCGAATTGGGTTTTTCTTACTGTCTGCACCGAGAAACGCGAACGCTGGCTGGCGCAATCTTCCGTCCAACGCGCCTTGTACGACATCTGGGAACACACGGCGACGGCGTGGTTGGTAAGCGATTATCTGCTGATGCCGGATCATCTGCATCTGTTCTGCGCGCCGCGTGATTTGAAATTCACCATCGAACGCTGGATGGGTTTCTGGAAAGATCAATTGGCAAAGAGTTTGAAGAGCCAAGGCGGCGCAGCAGCGCCGCCCTACCAAGTTTTTGGGAAATTTCAGGCGGGTGGTTTTCATCACCGGCTATGCGATGGGGAAAGTTACGCGCAGAAGTGGCAATACGTTCGCGAGAATCCGGTGCGGGATGAATTGGTGAAGCGCCCGGAGGATTGGCCGTATTTCGGGCACGTGCATGAGATTCATTTTTCGGCGGATTGAAAATTGGGGCGGAGCGGCAGCTTCGCCCTACCGTGAATTGATTTGGTAGGGCAAAGCTGCCGCTTTGCCCCAAAATAAGAAACACATTAATTGAAATGAAAAAGGAATTGTCCCGCAAACAGCGCGACGAGTTGCTGGCCGCGTTGAAAGCCCGGTTCGAGAAGAACATGGGCCGTCACCCAGGTTTGGTGTGGGCCAAGGTGCAGGCGCGGTTGGAGGTGCGGCCGGAAAAGTTGTGGTCGCTCGCGGAAATGGAGCGCACCGGCGGCGAACCGGATGTGGCCGGTCAGAATAAAAAGTCGGGCGAGTTCGTCTTCGTGGATTGTGCCGCGCAAAGTCCCAAGGGCCGCGCCAGTTTTTGCTACGACCGCGCGGCGTTGGATTCGCGGAAGGAACACAAACCCAAAAACTGCGTCCTGGATGCGGCGGCGGACATGGGCGTAGAGGTTTTGACGGAGGAGGAATATTTCGCGCTGCAGAAGCTGGGCGAGTTCGACACGAAGTCGTCGAGCTGGTTGCGAACGCCGGCGGAGATCCGGGAACTCGGCGGCGCGATTTATGGGGACCGCCGTTACAATCGCGTCTTCATCGGTCACAACGGCGCGGAGTCTTATTACAGCGGGCGGGGCTTTCGAGGCAGCCTGAGAGTCTGAGGTGCGAAACCGCACGGGCTGCCAGCGACCGGTGCCGGGCTGAATGTTTTGACCCCTTCGGGATAACACCACCCCACGCCTGCATCAGCCGGGGCTTTTGGGCAAAGCCTCCGCCTAGGCAGCGGCTGGCCGGGTTTATTTCGCACAATCTTCTTGATTTCAACGATTTGCACACATGGTTTGGTGGTAAATCCAAGTGTCCGGTGGCGGGCTCTGGATGATCGGTGCGTTTAGCCAGACCATCGGGGAATTTAGCCGGATGACTGATGAGTTTAGCTGGATGGTCCGGCACTTTAGCCAGATGATCGGGGAATTTGGCTGGATCACCGGGGAATTTAGCCAGACGGTCCGGCGGTGCCGCCCGATGATCGGGGAAAATTGCTGGATGGTCGGGCGGTGCGGCCGGATGGACAGACTTCAAACAGGGAGACAGCATTTTCGGTGGTAACATTTTCATCGGCTTTTCGTCTTTGATTCCATGCAAGTGAGATTTCTTTTACTGGTTTTGATGACATGGTTGCCGGTGGCATTGGTGCGCGGCGCGGAACCAGTCCGCGAATTGCAGATCACCGTCGAAGGGGTGGCGCGCTCGACGCTCATCTATGCGCCGTCGTCCGCAAAATCGGGCCCCGCGCCGGTCGTGTTCGTTTTCCACGGGCATGGCGGCAATGCGCGCAATGCGGAGCGCAGTTTTCACATCGAGCAGGAATGGCCGGAGGCGATTGTGGTTTACATGCAGGGTCTGCCGACCGTCGGCCAGCTCACCGACCCCGAGGGCAAACGCAATGGCTGGCAGGCCGCGGCGGGTGATGACGGCGATCGCGACCTGAAATTCTTTGATACCGTGCTCGCGCGCTTGAAACAGGATTACAACGTCGATGCCAAACGTATTTATGCGACCGGCCATTCCAATGGCGGCGGCTTTACTTATCTGCTCTGGTTGATGCGCAATGATGTTTTCGCGGCGGTCGCGCCCTGCGCGGCCGTGGCCAAATACGCGGCGCAACTGAAACCAAAGCCGGCGATGCACATTGCCGGTGAAAAAGATCCGCTCGTCAAATTTGCCTGGCAGCAGCGGATGATGGACGAAGTGCGCAAGATTGATGGCTGTGCCGCAACCGGCGAGCCGTGGGCCGCCGATTGCACGCTTTATCCGTCGGCCAAGGGCACCCCGGTAGTCACATTCATCCATCCAGGCGGACACATCGTGCCGGGATCGGCCCCGGCGCTCATCGTGAAATTTTTTAAGGAACACTGACTCGTCTCGTATCCTCAATTGATCGGCGCGCCTGAAGGATTGGAATTTCTCCAAGGCTCCAAGTCCGCCGCCATGGATCTTTTGCTCATTTATGCGGTCAACCCGACGCAGTTGCCCAAGGAACTCGTGGCGCGGAATGGCCGGCCGAAGTTTACGCCCCCAGCGCCAGCCAACTGAAGGCGACGGAGTAAACGCGGGTCTCCCGCCAGGTGGCGATTTCGGCGATGAAGCCGGTGCTGGTGATTTCCGTGGCGGTGAGCGTGAGGCGGCCGGCATCGCGCTGATCGAGGTCGAAGCCGGTCAAGCCGAGGTGGACGACGGGTGGCGCGTCGAACGGCGCGCTGAAATAGACCGCAAAGCGCAGGACGCGGATTTCATCGCAAGCGTCGGGCGCGGGCGTGGCGAGGGTCCAGCCTTCAGTGAGGGTGCCGACTTGCACATTGGCAGACAGGGATTTCCAAGATGGCATAAAAGTTCCAATCAACAGGGTTACGGTTTCTCCTTGGCGGCGGCAGACGTTGCCGTTCGCAGCGACTGAGAGTTAAGTCATCGCCGGGTGCGAACGCAAGCCGGTAATGAGAAAAGCGCAGAAACTTTGGCCGCCGGCAGTTGTCGCTGGCTTGAATTTCTTCGGCACTCACCCCACACTGACGGGAATGAGATCCAAACAAAGTTACCGGCTCAGTCCCCGCCGGCTATTGGCGGCGATGTTCTTTGGATCGCTGGCATTTTCTGCCACGGCTAGCGCGCAGACCAATTCGGCCAGACTCGATTCCAGCAACTCGTTCCCCGTTCTGCCGCTGGAACAATCGGCGAGTCGCGGCATTGTCACGCGCGATCCTTCCGATATCGTGAAGTGCAAGGATGAATACTGGGTGTTCTACACGGGCCGAGGCGTGCCATCATATCATTCCAAGGACTTGGTAAAATGGGAACGCGGCCCGGCCGTGTTCAAAACGGCACCGGAATGGATTGCCAAGATCGTTCCAGAGAACCGCCACATGTCCTACTGGGCGCCCGACATCATGAAGGTGGGCGACCGGTATCTCCTTTACTATGCCGTTTCGTCGTTTGGAAAAATGACCTCGGCCATCGGCCTCGCAACCAATCCCACCCTGGACCCGAACGATCCGGCTTATCATTGGACCGACCAAGGGGTCGTGGTGCGGACGCAGGAGGGTCAGACGGGCGATGCTTACAATGCCATTGACCCGTCCGTGTTTCACGACCGCGATGGCAGCCTGTGGCTGACGTTTGGTTCTTATTGGAGCGGCATCAAACTGATCCAGCTCGACCCACAGACCGGCAAGCGGATTGCGCCGGATTCTAAGATATATTCCCTGGCTTACCATGATTCGATCGAGGCCTCCTATCTGTGCAAGCATGATGACTATTATTATCTGTTTGTGAACTGGGGTTCGTGCTGTCAAAGCACCAACAGCTCCTACAACATCCGCATTGGACGGAGCCAAACAATCAGCGGGACCTATCTGGACAAGGTCGGTTCAGATATGCTTCAAGCCGGCGGCAGTGTGTTTCTGGCAACGACCAACGGCCCGCTGGTTGGGCCCGGCCACGCGGGGACATTGAACGCTGAAGGCAAGGATTGGTTCACGTCGGATTTCGAGGGTGACATTCGGATGCATGGCAAAGCAACGCTGGCAATCATGCCGCTGCGGTGGAGTGCCGACGGCTGGCCGGAGGCGACGGTGAATGATGTCAAGTCCGCCACGGCTGAGAATTCTGCGACGAAATAAATGAACACCCTACCAGAACACGGCTCCCTCATCAAGGTGCGCGAACACCACCGGCAGCAAAACCTGGGCGCGCCGGAAGAACTGGAATTCCTGCGCGGTGCCAAGACCAAGCCCGACATGACGCTCATTTACCCGACTGACCCGTCGCAATTGCCGAAGGAACTCGCCGTCGTGGAATGGCCGCCGAAGGGGTGACCGTTACGGCTGATCGGGAATCTCCGCCTCGACCAGCTTGGCCAGCAGCAACAACGATTCCTGCCAGCCCATGTAACACGCCTCGACTGGAATTACCGCAGGGATGCCTTCCTGCGTGATGCTCAAATCGGTTCCGCAGAAGACTTGCTTCAATGTGATCGTGGTCACCATTTCGCCGGGCAGACCGGGGTTGTCGAACCGGTCAGTATGCTTGATACACTCGTGCGGCTTGAGTTCCAGATACGTGCCGCCGAAGGAGTGGCTGCTGCCGGTGGTGAAATTGGTGAAGGACATCTTGAATGTGCCGCCAACTTTGGCTTCCAGATGATGAACCTTGCCGGTGAATCCGTTTGGTGGAAGCCATTTGGCCATCGCATCCGCATCCAGAAAGGCACCGTAAACCCGCTCCGGCTTGGCACGGAGCACCCGGTGAAGTCGGACGGTGTTGGTGTTAGTTGGCGTCATATTCGTTTGTTTTCGTTTCACCACTATAACGAACAATAGCGGCTGATTCAGGAAATTAATCCCCCAAAATATGCGTGTCAAAATTTCCCGCTTTACATGCAACCAAAAGGTTGCATAATATGGGGCGTGATGGATGCGGTCTTCAAAGCGTTGGCGGACGAGAGCCGGCGAAAGCTGCTGGACCAGTTGCACAAGAGCAACGGCCAGACGCTCGGCGAATTGTGTGCGCACCTGGACATGACGCGGCAGGCGGTGACGAAACATCTCCTGCTGCTGGAGGTGGCCAACCTGGTCATCGTGGTCTGGCGCGGGCGCGAGAAGCTGCATTATCTCAATCCGGTGCCGATCCACGAGATCTCCGAGCGCTGGATTGGCAAATACGAACGCCATCGTCTCCAGGCATTGAGCGATCTGAAAAAAGGTCTCGAAGAAAACCAACCAAACAAGAAAGGATAACGTTATGGAAAAACCAAAGTTAGTTTACACAACCTATATCCGCTCGACACCGAAAGAAGTGTGGGCGGCGATCACCAAGCCAGAATTCACCCGCCAGTATTGGGGTGGACACGCGAACGTCTCGGACTGGAAGAAGGGTTCGAAATGGGAGCATGTGACTGCGGGCGAAAAACCGGAAGCCTGGATCACGGGCAAAGTTTTGGAAAGCGATCCGACCAAACGTCTCGTGCTGTCCTGGGCCGACCCGGACGATCTCGCAGACAAATCGCGCGTCACATTCGTGATTGAAACCATCAAGGACTCGGTGTGCCTCACGGTGACGCATGACCAATTCAAGGCGCGTTCGCCGATGCCCGGCAAGGTGAACGGGGGCTGGCCACGCGTGCTCTCCAGCCTGAAATCCTTTCTGGAAACCGGCAAAGGTCTTGCCGCTGCGGATTGCGGATGAACTGCGAGTCGTGGAGCGCGGTTGTGCCGAAGACCAGCCGCGCTCCATCTTTTTTCGGACAGACAAAGGCGTTCTAAAATGGAACGCCTGCTTCACGCCTTATTCACAAAGCAGGCATTGAGGCCGACAGCGAGGCCGTCCACCTTGCAGGAAATTTCGTGGTCATTCCCGCTAATCTGTCTCTCCTGAAGATTGCTTCAGGAGAGACAGTCAGTGGCCGTCGGTTACTTTTTCTTCCCGGCGGCGGACTTGGCGGCGGCAGCGGCGCTTTTCTGCTGGTTGGCGCTGCTGGTTTTGGCCTGTTTCTGGCCGGACTTCTTCTGGTTGGCTTTCGGGGATTTATCGCCCATAACTTTTATTTTCTCTGTGGTTGACTCGCCTGCGGCATGGAATTTTCTCCGAAGGGAATGGCATGGTGCTTTACCGGGCGATGGTTGTAAATGGCAGACGCAAAATTGTCCGGCCCGCTGGCGGCCTGCGAGCCAGCTCAGTTTTGAGCGGGTCAAATTACTTGGGACGATTCAACCGGCACCGCCGCCGCGCGTCAATGCTGGGCTGAATGAATTGAAATCCGGCCGGGATACGGTCAGACAAAGATTACGATTTCAAGATGGCTTCGTAGCCGTTGGCTTCGAGTTCCAGCGCCAACTCCTTGCCGCCGGACTTGACGATCTTGCCGTCGGCCATGACGTGGACAAAATCTGGCACGATGTAATTCAGCAGCCGCTGATAATGCGTGATGACGAGCTGCGCGGAGTCTGCGCGTTTCAGCTTATTCACGCCACTGGCCACGATCTTTAGCGCGTCAATGTCCAGGCCGGAATCTGTTTCGTCGAGAATGGCGAGCTTGGGCTCCAGCACGGCCATCTGGAAAATTTCGTTGCGCTTCTTTTCGCCTCCGGAGAAACCTTCGTTCACCGAGCGCTTGAGCAAATCGTCCTTCAGCTCGAGCAGTTTGATTTTGTCTTTGACGAGTTCCAAAAATTCGATGGCGTCCAGTTCCGGCTGGCCCTTGAACTTGCGGATTTCGTTCAGCGCGGCTTTGAGAAAATAGGTGCTGTTCACGCCGGGAATCTCCACCGGATATTGAAACGCAAGGAACACGCCTTCGCGGGCGCGCTCTTCGGGATCGAGATCGAGCAGATCTTTGCCGAGATAATTTACGGTGCCTTCGGTGACCTCATAACCGTCGCGGCCGGCGAGAATCGCGGCGAGCGTGCTCTTGCCGGAGCCGTTGAGGCCCATCAACGCGTGGACTTCGCCGGCGTTGATCGTCAGGCTGAAGCCCTTGAGGATTTGTTTGGTCTCCACGCCCGCATGGAGGTTTTTGATTTCAAGAATAGTTTGCTTGCTCATGTTCTAAAATTCATTTTAGCCACAGATTTTCACAGATGAAACACAGATTTTGACGGTGCAAAGCCAAAGCTCTTTTATCTGTGTCAATTTGTGTGCATCTGTGGCTTTTAATCAGCCGACGCTGCCTTCGAGGCTCACGCCCAGAAGTTTCTGCGCTTCGACGGCGAATTCCATCGGGAGTTCCTTGAAGACTTCCTTGCAGAAGCCGTTCACGATCATGTTCACCGCGTCCTGCGTGGACAGCCCGCGCGAGTTGCAGTAAAAAATTTGGTCTTCTCCGATTTTCGAAGTTGAAGCTTCGTGTTCGACAGACGATGACGTGTTTTTGACTTCGATATACGGAAACGTGTGTGCGCCGCATTTGGCTCCGATCAGCATCGAGTCGCACTGTGAAAAATTTCGCGCGTGCGCCGCGCTCTTGCGGATTTCCACCAGACCGCGATAGCTGTTCTGACCGCGCCCGGCGGAAATGCCCTTGGAAACAATGGTGCTCTTGGTGTTCTTGCCGATGTGAATCATTTTCGTGCCAGTGTCCGCCTGCTGCATGTTGTTCACCACAGCGACGGAATAAAATTCGCCCTTGGAATTGTCGCCGAGCAAAATGCAGCTCGGATATTTCCAGGTGATCGCTGAGCCGGTCTCCACTTGCGTCCAGGTGATGCGCGAGTTTTTGCCTTTGCACAAGCCGCGCTTGGTCACGAAATTGTAGATGCCGCCGACGCCGTTCTCGTCGCCGGGATACCAGTTTTGCACCGTGCTGTACTTGATTTCCGCGCTGTCGAGCGCGACGAGTTCCACGACGGCGGCGTGCAACTGGTTTTCATCCCGCATCGGCGCGGTGCAGCCTTCGAGATAGCTAACCTGTCCGCCGTCATCAGCAATGATCAAGGTACGCTCGAATTGGCCGGACTTGGCGGCGTTGATGCGGAAATAGGTCGAAAGCTCCATCGGACAGCGCACGCCTTTGGGAATGTAGCAGAATGAGCCGTCGGTGAAGACGGCGGAATTCAGCGCGGCGTAATAATTGTCCGTGTAAGGCACGACCGAGCCGAGATATTTTTTGACGAGGTCGGGATGCGAATGCACCGCTTCGCTGAACGAGCAGAAAATAATTCCCTTCTTCGCCAGATCTTCGCGATACGTCGTGCCGACGGAGACGGAATCAAAAATCGCGTCAACGGCCACGCCCGCCAGCCGGCCGCGTTCGCGCAGCGGGATGCCGAGCTTCTCATACATCTCCAATAATTTGGGATCAACTTCGTCCAAGCTCTTCGGCGCGTCGCCTTTCGGCTTCGGCTGGGAGAAATAGCTGATGGCTTGAAAATCAATTTTCGGATACTTGACGAACTGCCACGTCGGCTCCGGCATGGTCTGCCAGTAGCGAAACGCCTTGATGCGCCAGTCGGTCAGCCACGTTGGCTCGTTTTTCTTCGCCGAAATGTGCCGGATGGTTTCTTCACTCAAGCCGGGCGGCGTGGATTCGGATTCGACATCGGTGACGAAGCCGTATTTGTATTCCTGTTTGACCAGGCTTTCAATGGTGTCGGTGGCGGTGCTCATCGTAAAAAATTATTTCCGGCTGGCGCAATCCGGGCAGGTGCCGTGAATCGCGATGTCAAAATGTTCGGCCTTGAAACCTTTCGGCAGCGGCATGGCCTGCGCGGGCAGATCCACGTCAAAAACCGTCCCGCAGGCATCGCAATGAAAATGGCCGTGTTCGTGCATGTTCGGGCAGAAGCGCGTTGCGCCGCGATCCAGCGTGACCTGCCGCGCCAGCCCGGATTTTACCAGCGCATCAAGACAGTTGTAAACCGTGGCATGGGAAATCTCCGGCATCGTTTTTTTGGCGCGGATGAAAACCTCCTCGGCGGTCGGATGATCGCGCTTGTGCAGGAGCACGTCATAAACCTGCTGGCGCTGCGGCGTGAGACGCAGGCCGGTCGCGCCCAACTGTTCGGTCAGGTGCTGTTCATCTTGCTGGTGGCTGCGCGCCTTCATTCGCGAAAAATTTACCGCAGGGAAGCTGCAAGTCAAGATTTAGAATAATTCTAAACCGGATGGCTGCCGGCCGAAATCCGCCGGTTTGCCGGCGAAATTATTTCTGGAAGACGTGGACGCGCGCCGGCGGCAGGTTCCACCAGACGATTTTGGAGGCGACCAGCCGGAAGTCGTCCGCCCCGTGGCTGCGGTTCTTGATTAGATGGTAGCTGTATTGCACCCAGCGGCCGCGCGGATCAAGAATGGTGCGGATTTTGACGGCGAGCGCCTCGGCTTCCCGCTTCGGAAAATTCAGCAGCGGCAGGCTGGAAATGACCGCGCCGACAGAGCTGACCGGCTGTGGCAGATCGGCGAGCAGCGTGTCCAGATCCCACGCATCACCGGCGATGATGCGGGCGGCCGGAAAGCGTTTGCGGAGCAGCTTGGCCAAGGTGGGATTGTGCTCAATGGCGATCAGGCGGTCTTCGCGGAGTCCATATTTAAGCAGGGCGTCGGTGACCGCGCCGGTGCCGGGGCCGAGCTCGAGCACGAAACTTTCCGGGTCACGCGGCAACCAACGCGCCATCGCAGCCCCAAGCTGAGGCGAGCTCGGTGCGACAGAGCCGGTGCGCTGCGGGTTCACGAGCCATTCCCGAAGGAACAGTGTCGAGTCCGCCAGCGCGGCGATGATTTTTCGTGCCATATTTACCAGACTAGAATCTGGAGTCTAGTGGATGCCTTGGCCGGTGCGCCACAGAAAACTTTAATTTCCATGCCTGACTCCATAAAGCCTTTGAACCTCTTCCTTGAGCGCCGCGCGCCGCGTGTTCCAGTCCAGCCAGCTCTGCTCCCAGGCTTCGCCGGTGAAATTGGTCCGGGCGGCCGGCCAGATGGCGTCCAGGTTGGTCATCGTCATTTCGAGGGCTTCGTGTTGCCGCCATTTCAACTGCGCCTCGGCGAGGTTGAGCTGGTTTTCCGGAAACTCCGGCGCGAGGGTGGCGGCGCGTTCGAACCATTCACGTGCCTTGTGCCTGCTGCCGACGCTGAACGGCCAGCCGGGCGCCTGGAAATAGAGTTCACCCAGATTTCGCGCCGGACCGGCATAATCATAATGAACGTCCAGCTCCGCCGCCGTTGCGAACTCCCGTTCCACTTCATGAACCAGTCGGTAGGCAACGAGGGACGGCGCCTCGGCCTGCGCCAGTTCGCCGAGGTTCATGGCGAGATAATAATGGCCGGCGGCTGATTTTGGCTCTCTCGTCAGCCATTGGCGGCAGACCTCGATGGCGTGCCGGGCAATTTCCGCGCGCTGCGCCTCATTGGTCGCAAAATCCGACAAATCAAAGCTGGTTCGGGCCAGGTCGCAGGCGGCGGTGGCTGAATTGGTGTCGGCCAGATAATTTTTCTGGGCCAGATCAAAGGCCTTTTGCGCCCGCACGGCAAAAATGTGGTTGGTCGTCGTCTGCCCGTCGGCCCCGCCCGCTGCCGCCAGCAAAAGGGCGGCGACGAAAAGGGTGCGAATGGGCAGTTTCGGAAACATGATGCAATCAATTAGAAGTTGCTATCGTGGCGGAGTATTTTATACTCGGCAAGTGAGATTAAGCTGGAAATTTATGCGGCTGGCACTCCTCGCGGCGCTGCCGCTGGCGGGTGCTGGTTGCAGCGGCATTAACGGCAGCCAGAGCGTCTCGCCGGCCAGTTTTTTTCTGCCGGGCCTGTTGAAGAACGACGCTCCGGCCAAAACCCCGGACTTGACCCCGGTTGTTTCCAGCGAAATCGCCTCTGCCAATTAAACTATGCGTTTCCCATTCGCGCTGACGAAGAAAATCGCCAGCCACATCATCAAACATAAAGTCCGCAAGACGCCAAAATTTGCGATGGTCTTGCAGCTCGAACCGCTGCACACCTGCAATTTGACCTGCACCGGCTGCGGGCGCATCCGCGAATATTCCACGTCGCTCAAGGACATGGTGCCGCTGGAACAATGTCTGCAGGCCGCGATTGAATGTGACGCACCGATGGTTTCCATCTGCGGCGGCGAACCGCTCATTTATCCTAAGATTGAGGAGCTCATCGCCGGTTTGCTCGAACAGGGCCGTGTGCTTTACATCTGCACGAACGGGATGTTCATGCGCAAGAAAATGCGCGATTATCTTGCTGCCATTTATTCGCTGGAACTCGAGCCGAAGCTGAAAAAGCTGCTCGACGGAAAGTTGATCACCGATAAGGAAGCCGAAGTCATCCGCAAATCCGATGACGTGGCGAAGAAAAAAGTCGTCATTCGTCCGACGAAATGGATGTATTGGAACGTTCACGTGGACGGCTTGGAATTTACGCATGATTTGATCGTCGAACGCGAAGGCGTGTTTAAGGAATGCGTTGAGGCGATCAAGATGGCGAAGATCATCGGCTATCAAGTTGCCACGAACACCACGGTTTATCGTGAGACCGACGTGGCGGAGATCGAGGACATGTTCAAATATTTGAGCTCGCTCGAAGTGGACGGCCACACGATTTCGCCCGGCTACGATTACGATGCGGCGAAGAAAGACATGGTGTCGCGCCTCGGCAAGGATCCGAAACAATTTTTTCTCACGCGCGACATGACGCGGCAGAAATTCGCCAAGATTCAGGACTGGGGCAACGCGTTCACCATTTTCGGCACGCCGGTCTATCAGGAATTTCTCGCCGGCAAACGCGAGCTGACCTGCACGGCTTGGGCGATTCCGACCTACAATGTCAAGGGCTGGAAAGCGCCGTGCTATTTGATGACCGACGGCCATTACTCCGGCTATCAGGAAATGCTGACGAAAGTGCAGTGGGAAAAATACGGCGTCGTCAACGGCGTCGCCCGCGACCCGCGCTGTGAACATTGCATGGTGCACTGCGGCTACGATCCGAGCGGCGCACTCGGCACGAATTATCAGTCCGGCGACAACTGGAAAAATTTCAAATACAACTTCGGCTCCAAACCGAAGCCGTATCCAGCCTCGCCAGAACTGGCGAAACGCGCGTTCAACGGCGTGACCATTGGCAAAGGCCATCTGGCCGAGGCGAAAGCCATCATTAATTCGCCCGCCGCGAGCGCGCGTGGTGCGTTCTCGCGCAAGGAAGAAGAGCACAGCCACAACGAAAACGGTCACGCCGCGCAGGTCGGCAGCCAATGCGGCACCGGCGGCACTTCCGAACGCGACGAGCTGCTGGCGAAGATCAAAGACGGGAAACGGGCGGAATAATTTTTTCGGCTTAGAATTTTTAGAATCCACATGAGCAAGACCCTTTATCTTTCACCTCCGAGTTTTGACGGTTTTGACGGCGGCGCCGGCGCGCGCTACCAGACCGTGCGCGAAGTCACCAGCTATTGGTATCCGACCTGGCTGGCGATTCCCGCCGCGCTGACGCCGGGCGCGAAGCTCCTCGACTGCCCGCCGCACAACATCGGCAAGGAGGAATGCCTCCGCACCACCAAAGATTTCGACCATGTCATCATTCACACCAGCACGCCGTCGTTGAAGAACGATTGCAAGGTCGCCGAGGCCATCAAGCAGCAGAAGCCGGACACGAAAATCGGCTTTGTCGGCGCGCACGCCGCTGTGCTGCCGACCGAGACGCTCAAGGCGTCGCCGGCGATTGACTGGGTGGGCCGCAAGGAATTTGATTACACCTGCAAGGAAGTCGCCGAAGGCCGCGAGCTTTCGACCATCGCCGGTTTGTCCTACAAGGACAAGGACGGGAAAATCAAACACAATCCCGAACGCGATCTGATCCAGAACCTCGACGAGCTGCCGTGGGTGGGCGACATCTATCGCCGCGACCTCGACGTGCAGAAATATTTCAACGGCTACCTGCAGCATCCCTACATGAGCATGTATACCGGGCGCGGCTGTCCGGCCCAATGCACGTTCTGTCTCTGGCCGCAGACCATCGGCGGCCACAAATATCGTGTGCGCTCCGCCGACAATGTCGTGGCTGAGATGACGCACCTGAAAAAACTTTTCCCCGAGGTGAAGGAATATTTTTTCGACGACGACACCTTCACCGCCAACCTGCCGCGCGCCCGCGACATCGCCAAAAAGATTTCGCCGCTCGGCCTCACTTGGTCGTGCAACAGCCGCGCCAACATTGATTACGACAACATCAAGCTGCTCAAGGATAATGGCCTCCGTCTCTTCCTCGTCGGCTACGAAAGCGGCAATGACGACACGCTCACGCGCATCAAGAAGGGCGTGACCACCGCCGAAATGCGCCGCTTCACCAAGGACGCGCACCGGGCCGGCGTGATCATCCATGGCACGTTCATTCTTGGCCTGCCGGTGGAGACGAAGGAAACCATCCAGCAGACGATTGACTTCGCAAAGGAGCTTGATGTGTTTTCCATGCAGGTCTCGCTCGCCGCGCCATATCCCGGCACGGAACTTTACGAGCAGGCCAAGCTCAACGGCTGGTTCGCCAAGAAGGAAAAAACCGACCTGCTTGGCGACGTCGGCTACCAGAGCAGCACCATCGAATATCCCGGCCTGAGCAAGGAGCAGATCTTCGAGGAAGTGGAACGCTTCTACCGCACCTACTACTTCCGCCCGAGACCGATCCTGCGTATTGTCAAAACCATGTTGGAGGACAAGGACGTCATGGTGCGTCGGTTGCGCGAAGGCTTTGAATTTTTTAAGGGTTTCAAGGACCGCAAGGACAGCCGCATGGCGGCCGCGGCGGCGTAAATCGTTTTAACTTTTAATCTCTCACCGGCGTGTCAGCGATGACGCGCCTTTTTAATTTCAGTGGTTCAAATGGAATCGTCGAACCGCCCAGGATAAATGCCGCACTAGTTCATGTCCGGTATTTGACACAAAATCGGCAGCTCGTTTCCCTGGGCCGGCTGCCCGCTGCCCGACGTGAATGTCACTTCGGGGTTTGGCAAAAGGCCGGTTGCTGGCGGGTAATGCCGGCAACGTCCGGCTCTCGGCCCGCGTCATTTCAGAGCCGGGCACGTCCGCCGGGCAGTTTCCCGCCGCCACCGGGCGGCTTCCCCCGAAAATTTGACCCTTTCCCCCGTCCGTCGCGCCCGTTCCCCCGCGCATCGGACAGCTTCCCCCCCGCCAATTATCACGTTCCCCCGGGCAACTGACGATTTCCCCCGGACAATTATCCCTTTCCCCCGCACCTTTTCGGGTTCCCCCGGACATTTGGTGCGTTCCCCCGAAGTCTTGGAGCTTTCCCCCGCGCAATTATCCGATTTCCCCGGCCACCGGACGCTTTCCCCCGGCCATTTGGCCGGTTCCCCCGGAGCTTTTTCATTTTCCCCCGGGCTTTTAGGACATTCCCCGGGCCGTTTAGACGCGCCGAACGCCACCGAAGCGGCTGGTTTTTAATAATTTATGAGTTTTCACCCCGTCCCAGTTGGGTGGAACCATTCCGTTTGGGAAATAGTTTTCGGCGCGACGCCGAAAACAGCAACCGGGACATCGCGCCTGCCCATCTGTGTTTCATCTGTGTCCATCTGGGGCGGTGTTCCGCCGCTAAATTTTCTTTTGGCCGTCCGCGCGATGAACTAGCTTGGCCGCGTGCCAAACGAAACGCCGCGCATTCTCATCGTGGACGACGATCCCGGCCAGCGCAGCCTGCTCGACTCGTTCCTGCGCAGCCAGGGCTTTGAAACCGTCCTCGCCGATTCCGGCGAACGCGCGCTCGAGACCCTGCGGGCCGGCCGCTTTGACATGATGATTTCCGACGTGCGGATGCCGGGACTGTCCGGCCTTGAAACCTTGCAACGCGCCCGAAAAGATTTCCCGTCGCTGCCCGTCCTGCTCGTCACCGCCTACGCCGACATCCGCGACGCCGTGGTCGCCATGCGCGACGGCGCGCTGAATTATCTCGCCAAGCCGATTGATCTCGATGAACTGCTCGCCACCGTCCGGCAGGCCACCGGCATTGTGCCCGCCACGCCGCTGAAACTTGGCGCGGAGAAAAAGCTGCCGCCGCATATCGTTGCGCAAAGCCCGCTGACCATCGCATTGTTCCAGGACATCGCGCTCATTGCGCCGTCGGAGACGCGTGTGCTCATCACCGGCGAAAGCGGCACCGGCAAGGAGGTCGTCGCTGACATGATTCACGCCTGGAGCGCCCGTGCGAACGGCCCGCTCATCAAGATCAACTGTGCCGCGATTCCCGAAACGCTGCTGGAAAGCGAACTGTTCGGCCACGAAAAAGGTTCGTTCACCGGCGCGAGCGCCATGCGCATCGGGCGCTTTGAAGAGGCGGACGGCGGCACCATTTTTCTCGATGAGATTTCCGAGATGTCGCCCGGCCTGCAGGCCAAGCTGCTGCGCGTGACGCAGGATGGAAAATTTCAACGCATCGGCTCGAATCGTGAAATTCGCACCAACGCGCGCATCCTCGCCGCGAGCAACCGCGACCTCGAAGCCGAGGTGAAGGCCGGCCGTTTCCGCGAGGATTTATTTTACCGGCTGAACGTGGTGGAGCTGAACCTGCCGCCGCTGCGCGAACGGCGCGAGGACATTTTGCCGCTGGCCAATTTGTTCACCGCCGAGTTTGCCCGCAACCGCGCCCGGCTGGCGGAGGCGACGGTGAACTGCCTGCAGAATTATCCGTGGCCGGGCAATGTGCGCGAACTCCGCAACGCCATCGAACGCGCGGTGCTGCTTTCGCAAAGCGAACTGATCCTGCCCGAACATCTGCCGGCCAAGTTGCGCGAGGCCGCGAAGTCTGCCGCGCCGCAGCCCTCGCTGGACGCGCAGACGATGGACGAGATTGAGCGCCACGCGATTCTTGCCGCGCTGAAGCAGCACCAGCACAATCGCACGGAAACCGCGAAGGCCTTGGGCATCAGCCGCCGCGCGCTGCTCTACAAATTGCAACGGCTCCGGCAGCAGGGTTTTGAGTTCGAGTGAACGCCCGCCAGCTTCAGAGTTTCAATAGTGAATCCAAATCCAGCGGCCGCGTGAACATCGCCAGCTCGCCGCCGGGCGTGCGTGGCCATTCCGCCGGTGGCCGGTCGTGATAAAGCTCCACGCCGTTTTCATCCGGATCGCGCAGGTAAATCGCCTCGCTCACGCCGTGGTCGGCGGCTCCATCAAGTTCCACGCCTGCCGCCAGCACGCGGCGCACGGCATCTGCCAGCAGCGCGCGCGTCGGATACAATATCGCCAGATGATAAAGTCCCGTGCTGCGCGGCGGCGGCGGCGAACCGCCGGCGCTTTCCCAGGTGTTCAACCCGATGTGATGATGGTAGCCGCCTGCGGAAACAAACGCCGCCTGCGTGCCGAACTTTTGCTGCAACTCAAAGCCCAGCACGCCGCAGTAAAATTTCAGCGCGCGTTCGAGGTCGGCGACCTTCAAATGGACGTGGCCGATGCGGACGGCGGGATCAATCGGCGCTGGCTTGCCTTTCATGCCGCCAACATAGTTCAACCGGCGGCAGCGCGCGACAATTTATCACAACGTATGATCGCCGTATCAGCAGGCATGAATTTTTTTCGTATTTTGACCGGCATGGTGTAGAGTGAGCGTGATGGATTCCAACCTGTCACAATTTATCAGCGAGATCTGGCGATATAAGCCCATCATCATCGTGCTGCTGATCGGCGGGTTCATCATGTTTGTCCTTTCGGTGATTGACACCCATCGCCACCGGAAAAAAATTCAAAAGAAGCGGCATTGGGGCAAGCGCCATTGAAGGAACGAAGCAGCACATTTCGGCAGGCCGGCTCCATGGCAGAAGCAAAATTGATTCGCAGGATTCTTTTCATCCTGACCGGCAGACCATCTTTTCCGAAATATTTTATTGCGTCACCGCGCCCCAAAGCGCCGACGGAAGCCGCCGGATCTGAAAGCGGTGCTGGGAAAATGACGTTCGTTGCCGCCTTCGCGGTTGCCGCTGACGGGCTGGGGCTGCGGACGTGAACCGCCGCCGCCTTGTTGTGGCCGACCACCGAACTGCGGCCGGCCACTTTGCGGTGGCCGCGGTTGGGACTGCAGACGATGAGAATTCTGCTGACCACGCTGTTCCTGACGCGGCGGGCGCTGGCCACGTTGCTGTTGGCGAGGATGGCGGCGTTCTTCCTCGGCGGGATTGTAGGCGGGTGCGGCGGCGGCGTAATTAAAGCCTTCCGCCTTTTTCCGCACAATGCCGCGGCCGATGAAGCGTTCGAGGGCGCGAAGTTCGGCGTGGTCTTCGTTGGTCACGAAACTGATGGCATCGCCGACGGCGTTCGCGCGGCCGGTGCGGCCGATGCGATGAACGTAATCCTCTACGTGCATCGGGAAATCGTAGTTCACGACGTGCGAGATGCCGTCCACGTCAATGCCGCGGGCGGCGATGTCCGTGGCCACGAGCACGCGCACGGCGCCGGACTTGAAATCGTTCAACGCGCGCAGCCGCTGGTTCTGCGAGCGGTTGGAATGGAGCGTGGCGGTCTTGATGCCGGCTTGTTCCAACTGGCGCGCGAGACGGTCGGCGGCATGTTTCATGCGCGAAAAAATCAGCACCATGTCCATGTTGGGTTCCTTCAACAGATGGACGAGCAGCGACGTCTTCAGGTGCTTTGGCACTTCATAGACGAGCTGCGTAACGGTCTCGGCAGGATTTGCTCGGCGACCGATCTGGACAATTTTCGGCGCGTGTTGAAATTCGTGCGTGAGCGACTCGATCTCCTTCGAGAGCGTGGCGGAGAACATCAGCGTCTGCCGCTGCTTCGGGAGCTGGCGAACGATTTGCCGGATCGACGGCAGAAAACCCATGTCCAACATGCGGTCGGCTTCATCGAGCACCAGAAATTGCAGGCCGGAGAAATCGCCGTTGCGGCGGCCGAGCAAATCCAGCAGGCGGCCCGGGCACGCGACAACAATGTCAGTTGCGGAACGCAGCGCGCGGATTTGCGGCTGTTCCCCGACGCCGCCGAACACGGTGGCGATGGTGAGCGGAAGATGTTTGGCGTAGGCGCGGATGTTTTCCTCGATCTGCACGACGAGTTCGCGGGTCGGCGCGAGAATGAGCACGCGCGTGCGGCGGTTCGGCCCGGCGGCGGCCTGCGCGGCGGCGAGCTTCGTGAGCATGGGCAGCGTGAAAGCGGCGGTCTTGCCGGTGCCGGTTTGGGCGATGCCGATGAGGTCGTGGCCGGCGATGATCGGCGGGATGGCGGCGGTCTGGATGGGCGTGGGCTCGGTATAGCCGGCTTCTTTGACGGCCTGCAGAATTTTGGGCGCGAGGCCGAGGACTTCAAATGACATAACGGAAAAAGTGTAAAAGCTGGGAGCGATTTGGCACGCTCGAATGTGGAACGAAGCGGACGGGACGGGAAAATTATTTCAGCCGCCAGGTGATGCGCGCCTTGTTCAAGTCATAGGGCGACATCTCCATTTTAACGCGGTCGCCGACGGTCAGGCGCACCCAGCGTTTGCGCATCTTGCCGCAGATGGTGGCAAGCACGACGTGCTTGTTCTCCAGCTCGACGCGGAACATCGTGCCGGGCAGGACGGTTTGAACCCGGCCTTCGACTTCGATGTGTTCTTCTTTGGTTGGCGCTCTCATTCGGACGAACCGGTTTGAAAAATAAAAAAAGGCGGGATCCGGTTCACCCGAACCCCGCCGTGCAAAATCCTAAAATGGATTAGTAACGTTCGCGACGACCGGCGCCGCCACCACCGCCGAATTCGCGACGGCCACCACCACCGCCGCCACCGGGAGCGCGTTCTTCACGCGGACGGGCGACGTTGACGGTGAGGGCGCGGCCATCCAACTGCGCGCCGTTCAAGGCGGCGATGGCTTTCTGCGCTTCTTCAGCCGTGCTCATGGTCACGAAACCGAAACCGCGGGGGCGGTTGGTCATGCGATCCATCATCAGGTTGGTTTCCGTGACCGTGCCGTGCGCCGCAAAGGCGTCCTGCAGGTCGTTTTCGGTGGTATTGAAGGAAAGATTTCCTACGAATAATTTATTGCTCATGTGATGTATTTTACTGTCCGACTAACACTGCACTCACCAGACTGTTTCCGATTACCGGATTTCAAATCATCACTGAACTAGGTTCACTTGAAGATTTACCATGCCGTGGGACTGACAAGCTATCTAACAGATGAGCCGAGCATGGACTCTTTCCGGCGAAGCACAAGCATTATATTTACAAATAAAAACGGGTGTTTCCGCCGGCCGGGGCGAAAAATGATTTCATTTCGGTCATTTACATGGCCATCGGTGAGGCACATGATGCCGTTGGCTGCGGAGAAACCAATCATTCCGCACAAGGTCAAACTGTAACACAAAGCATCATTATGGCTAAAAAAGTCGTGAAATCCAAAGCAAGCAAACCCGCACCGAAAAAAGCCGCCGCCAAAAAGCCCGTCGCTAAAAAGAAATAGGTTGAGGGTTATTGTCTCTCCTGAACCAAAAACAGGAGGGACAAACTTCTTCCGCAAACCTCCTCCGGCCGCGCCCAGCACCCTGCGGAATTCATTTTCGACTGTTGACTTCATGAAACTCTCCCAAGCCCAGGTCTGGAAAAAAGACGGTCAATTCATCCGCATCGTCCGGCTCGAACGGCTGGAAGTGGAATACAAATCCCACCCCAGCCTCACCAGCAAGGCCGGCACCAAAGTTGTCACCAGCAAAAAAGATTTCTGCCGTCTGCTCAAAGGCGCGCACCTTTTGACCGCCGGAAAAAAGTCGCCGGCCATCAATGAAGCTGACGTGGACGCCGTCGCCCTGTAAGCTGGAGGCTTGCAACGTTCGGAACCCAATCACTACGCCACGCTCGGCCTCGACCGCCGCTGCACGCTGGCGCAAGTCCGCGCCGCCTACCGGCTGCTGGCCAAACAGCATCATCCCGACGTAAATCCAAATTTACTCGCCGCCAGTGCGCGCACGCAGCAGTTAAATGCCGCGCATGAAATTTTAAGCAATGCCGACTTGCGCGCCGCCTACGACCGGGAACTGGATACGCCGAAAAAATCTTCCGCCCCCGTGCACGGAACAAAAGTTCAGCGCAACCTTTCGCAGGACGTTTATCTGCGCCTCGAAGATTTCCTGCGGGGCACCACGCGCGAAGTTCGAGTCAGCGATCCCGCCAATCCCAATGGCGCGGAGATTTACGAACTCATCATTCCGCCAGAAACCGCGCCCGGCACGCTCTTAAAGATTTCCCGTGCCGGAACTTTTGTCGGCGGCTTTTTGCAACTGCACCTGAAGGCGCAGCCGCATTTTCGTTTCAAAGCGCGTGGTTCCGATTTGCGCTGTGATTTGAAAATTAAATCCGAGCGCGCGGCCCAAGGCGGCACGGAAATGATTCGCGGACTCTCCGCCGCGATGCTGCGGGTGCAGATTCCCCGCGGTGTTTCACGCGGAGAAATTATTCGCATCAGCGGCGAAGGCCTGCCCAAACCACGCGGCGGGCGCGGTGATTTGCTCGTGCGCATCAACTACCGCGTGACAGTCTGCATCATTCGCCCGTCAGGCCGATGAAGACCTGACGGGCAAACTGTGACCGAGCGCATCGGTCGCGAACGGGAACACTTAAATTCCCAGCGTGTCAATCTGCTCGTAGGCGCTGCGCAGCCAGACCTTGACGCGCTGGCGTTCCAGCAAGCCGAGACCCTTGGCATCGGTGACGCTCCGATTTTTCGCGGCCCAGAAGCTGGTGCTGCCGGCGTCAATTTTATTGATCACCGGTTCGTGCAGGCGCTTGAGCGTGATGATGCTGGCGTTGAGCGCCAGCGCGTGTTCGCGTTCGCCGGATTTTTCGAAAATCTCGAAGTTGTCGCCGCGGAGCTGGTTCAAAACAAGAATGTAGTTGAGCCGCGCGCCAAAGCGGTCGAGGAGTTTCTTCAACAGGTCCACCGAGTCCTTGCCGGAATCCATGACGTGCCAGTAGTGGAACGAAACGCCCAGTTCCTCCGCCGTTTCCAGCACGCCGGAATCGTCCATCCACTTCACCAGCGGATCGTGCGTCTGCGCCGCGAGATCCACCAGGACGCGTTTGTCGGCCTGTTCCGCGGCCGCTTCGACGATGGCGTCCAGGCTTTCATAGTTGTCCACCAAAATCGGGGAAGCAAACTCCGTGTAAAACCGCATCAGCGAGCCGTGGGAACGATCCGTGTCGAATCCCACAAAGGGGAGATTTTTATCAATCAGATATTGCGCCACCACGCGGGCCACCACGGATTTGCCCACGCCGCCTTTTTCGCCGCCAATCAGATGTATCTTGTTCATGTAATTTTAAATTGTTCGGAAGCTGGGGACGATTTTCCGGGCGTCATGCCTGGCGTGTTCCCGTCCTCAAAACCGGGACGGGCAGAATACATCAAGGCGGCTTGATGACACGCAAATAATTGAGGCGCGGTGTAAAAACCGGGTGACATTCCGGTGACTTCTGTTGAATGAGGAAATCAAAATGAATGCCACCGTGATTGTGAAGTTGCGATGGACACCGCCGTGACGGCCGTTAAAATCGCCGCATGGAAAAAAACCGGCTCGAAGCCTTCAGCGACGGCGTCATCGCCATCATCATCACCATCATGGTGCTGGAATTGAAGGCACCGGCCGCGCCGGGTCTCGCCGGTCTGAAGGAATTGATCCCCGTTTTCTTGAGTTACGTTTTAAGCTTCATCTACGTCGGCATCTATTGGAACAATCATCACCATCTGTTTCAGTCCACCAAGTTAGTCACCGGTGGAATTTTGTGGGCGAATCTGCATCTGCTATTCTGGCTGTCGCTGTTTCCGTTCGCCACCGCCTGGGTCGGCAAGAACCATCTCGCTGCGACGCCCACGGCGATTTATGGCGGCGTGCTGCTGATGGCGGCCCTCGGTTATTATATTTTGCAGCGCGCCATCATTCTGCAGCAAGGACGCGATTCCCTGCTCGCAGCGGCGGTGGGCAAGGATTGCAAAGGCAAGCTGTCGCCGGTGTTTTATCTGGCCGCCATTCCGCTGGCGTTCGTGAGTCCATGGATTTCCGACGGCCTGTACGTTTTCGTCGCCATCCTGTGGCTGGTTCCTGACCGCCGTATTGAGCGCGTGCTGTTGGAACGGTAGAAGGAATAAATCTTGAATGCCACGCCTGGCCGCGACGGCATCCGCACCACCGAATTAATCAACCGCCGGACCGGTCAGTGGCGCGGCCTCCACGATTTCCATTTGCTGCACCGCCTCGTCGTGGCCCAAGGCCAGGGCGGCGGCAATTTGTTTGGGCTCCACGGTGAAGGAGCCCACCGGCAGCGGACGGAGCGGACGGAACACCTGTATTCGGATTCCTGCCGGCGGTTGTTTCATCAGGTCGAGGGCGGCGTTGTAATTCACATTCTGCTGCGCCGTCCAGACCCGCGCCACTGCGGGAAATTCCGGGTAGGCGACTTTCCCCATCCAGCGCGGTACCGGCTTGAGCCGGAAGGCGGGATTGTGTGTAAGCACCACGGTGATGTCCGTCGCGCCGTCCTGAATCGCGCGGCGTAGTGGAATTGGATCCGCCACCCCGCCGTCGGCGTAGGGCTGGCCATCCACGAAATCAAAACCGCGCGTCGCCAGGGGCATGGAGGAGGTGGCACGGAGCGCCGCAAAAACCCGGTCATCGCAGACGTGGAAATATACCGGTTCGCCCGTGTGGCAATCGGTCAGCACGATGAAAAATTTCGTCGGCACCTGTTGCAACGCCGCGACGGAAAGCGGCACGCGCGTGCGTATCACATGATCCACGAGGTAGGCCAGGTCAATGATGGGTTTGCGCCGGAGCAGATTACTTTTACGAACCACATTACAGGCCAGCTCGCGCCAGATGGCCAGCCCCGGCTCCCACATGTCCGCGACGAAATAGGCCGCCGAACAGGCGCCGGAAGAAGCCGCATAAACAAAATCATATTGCCGCCGGCCGCGCTCGTGGAGATACGCCAGCACCCCAGCCGCCCACGCACCGCGCATCGCGCCGCCTTCCACGATCAAGGCTGTTTGGTGGCGGCCAACTGACAGTGCATTTCCAACCATCGGCGACGACATGCCGTTCCTTTCACCGGCGAATCCGGTTGTGCCATGCGAATCCCCTGACGGGATTTCTTTGATTCAGCATATCACACCTTTTGCTCGAATCATAGCGGTCTGCTGCAAATAACGGCATCTCCTTGCACCGGCCGGGCTGAAGCGGTAATTATTTAAAATGATTGCCGACACAATTGCCCAACGTCGCCGCTACACGAGTTTGTCCCCGCGTTTCGCCGTCGCCTTTGATTTTCTGGAGAAACTTCCCGCCGACCAACCCATCGGCCGCTGCGAACTTGACGGCGACGACTGTTTCGCGCTCGTGCAGACGTACACCACCAAGCCGCTCGCGCAAGGAGCCTTTGAGTCGCACCAGCGCTACATTGACATCCAGTTCATCCAAGCCGGCGCGGAAACAATGCTTTGGGCCCCGCTTGCTTCGCTGCAGGTCACCCAGCCGTATTCCGCCGAAAAAGACGTCGCGTTCTACGCCATGCCGGCGCGGACGACACCCATCAATCTTCATGCCGGTGAATTCACCATTTTCTTCCCCGAAGACGGCCACGCCCCCGGAATTGAGTCCGGCAATCCCTCGGTCGTCCGCAAAGTCGTCATCAAAGTCCGCGTCTAAAAGTGTTTTCGGCGAAGGACGCTTGAGTCTGAGCCTGAAAAATTGCTACGCTGTTTTTTTATGAGCAAACCTGCCTGCCCGATGTGCGAAATGACCGAAGTTTTGCAATTTCCTGACAGATGGGAATGTGTCACCTGCGGTCACGAGTGGCTGCGTGAAGCCGAGCCAGAAACACCGGCGGTCGTCCGCGTCGTCAAGGATGCCCACGGCAATGTGCTCGCCAATGGCGATTGCGTCATTTTGATCAAAGATTTGAAGCTCGGTGGTTCGTCGGTGCTCAAGGGCGGCTCTAAATCCAAACCCATCCGGCTCGTGGATGGCGATCATGAGATTGATTGCAAAGTGGACGGCATCGCCGTCGGCCTGAAAGCCTGCTTTGTGAAAAAGGCGTGAAATGTTTGCGGCTTAACCAAAATCAAGCTGCTGAAATACCAAAGAAACCGTGTTTAATATCTGTGGCCGTCTAAATTAATTCCACAAGGGCGTATATTTGATGAAAGATTTTGGATTGAGCTGGTTTCTGTCGCGAACTTTCGCATTTTCATTTTCCGCGCTTCGACTAATTTCTCCGCCGCACAACTTTTATGGCTGAAAAACCGACACCAATTTACGACGAGAGCAAGATCAAGACGCTGAGTTCGCTGGAGCACATCCGGCTGCGCACGGGCATGTATATCGGGCGCATCGGCACCGGCGCGCATCCGGACGACGGCTGCTACGTCCTGCTCAAGGAGGTCGTGGACAACGCGATTGACGAGTACATCATGGGCCATGGCAAAGAGGTCGCGATCAACATCGAAGGCAACCACGTGGCCGTGCGCGATTACGGGCGCGGCATTCCCCTGGGCAAAGTGGTTGATTGCGTTTCCAAGATCAACACGGGCGCGAAGTATAATGATGAGGTCTTTCAGTTCAGCGTCGGTCTCAACGGCGTCGGGACGAAGGCGGTGAACGCGTTGTCGAAGAACTTTTTCGTTCGCAGCCATCGCGACGGGGAGTTTGCCGAGGCCAGTTTTAAGATTGGGAAATTAAAAAAGGAAGATGCCGGCAAGACAAAGGAGCCGAACGGCACGCTCATCGAATTTGAACCAGACGAAAGCATTTTCAAAGACAGCGCATTCCGGCTGGAACACATCGAGCGCCGGCTGCGGCATTACAGCTATCTCAACACCGGGCTGAAACTGATTTTGAAAACGCCGGAGCTGGCCGAGCCGAAGGTGTTTCAATCGCGCCACGGGCTGATGGATTTGGTGATGGAGGATCTGGCGAGCGACGGCAGCGAGCCGATTTATGCGCCGCTGCATTACGCGGGCAAGACGCTGGAGTTTTGCTTTACGCACAGCAATTCGCGCTACGGCGAGACGTTTTATTCCTTCGTCAACGGCCAATACACCAGCGACGGCGGCACCCATTTGAGCGCCTTCCGCGAAGGTTTGTTGAAAGCGGTCAACGAATACGGCAACACCAAATATGAAGGCGACGACGTGCGCGAGTGCATGGTCGGCGCCGTAGCCATTCGCCTAAAAGACCCCGTCTTCGAGTCGCAGACGAAAAACAAATTGGGCAATACCGAGATCCGCACCGAGCTGGTCAACAATGTGCGCGAGGAGCTGCTGCATTTTTTCCAGCGCAACAAGCAGATCGCCGAGACGATCATGGCGAAGGTCAAGGACACGCAGGAGTTGCGGAAAGAATTGCAGAACGTCAAGAAGCTGGCGCGCGAGCGGGCGAAGGCGATCACGCTGCGCATCCCGCAGTTGAAGGACTGCAAGAATCATTTCGACAAGAAGAAGGAAAAGGGCCGGGGCACAATGGTCTTCATCTGCGAGGGCCAGTCCGCGGCCGGCTCCATCACGAGCTGCCGCGACGTGAACAACCAGGCCGTGTTCGTGCTGAAGGGCAAACCGCTCAACGTCTGGGATCTCAAGCGCGACGTGATGTATAAAAACGACGAGATGTATAACCTCATGCAGGCGCTCAACGTCGAGGACAACACCGAAGGCCTGCGCTACGACAAGGTGATTCTCGCGACCGACGCGGACGTGGACGGATTGCACATCCGCAACCTGATGATCACCTACTTCTTCAAGTTCTTCGAGCAACTCGTCCACGACGGGCACGTTTACGTTTTGGAAACGCCCTTGTTCCGCGTCCGCAACAAGCAGGAGACGATTTTTTGCTACAGCGAAGCCGAGCGCGACGCCGCGTCCGCGAAGCTGGGCGGCAAGCCGGAGATCACGCGGTTCAAAGGGCTGGGCGAAATCAGCCCGAAAGAGTTCGCGCAGTTCATCGGCAAGGACATGCGGGCCAGCAAAGTGGAATACGCGCCCCGTGCCGAGTCCGGCCCCATCTTCAATTTCTACATGGGCAAGAACACGCCGGAGCGGAAGGACTACATCATGGACAGCCTCGTCGTGCCGGTGGAGGAATAAACTTATTCAATTTCTAAAATGTCAGCCAAACGTAAAAAAGATTCCGGCCAGCCTGAGTTGCCCATTGAAGGCGTGCAGCCCGTCGCGCCGGTGGAAAAGAAGAAATCCGCCACCAATGGCAACGGCGCGGATCACGTCGTCGCCGAAACGGTCGAGACGCCGATGGTTCACAAGCCATTTGATCCGAAGAAGCTTGAAGCTGGGCTGCACACCCGCGTGGACCGCGGGTTTCTGGATTACGCCAGCTACGTCATCCGCGACCGAGCGATTCCGAATCTCGCCGACGGCTTGAAGCCGGTGCAGCGGCGCATTCTCTGGGCGTTGCACGAGAAAGATGACGGACGCTTTATCAAGGTCGCCAACGTCGTGGGTCACACGATGCAGTATCATCCGCACGGCGACGCGTCCATTGGCGACGCGCTCGTAGTGCTGGCGAACAAGCGGTATCTCATCGAGGGCCAGGGAAATTTCGGCAACATTTTCACCGGCGACCCGGCGGCGGCGTCGCGCTACATTGAGTGCCGGCTCACGGAATTGGCGCGCACGGAAGTCTTCAATGACTCCATCACGGAATTTATTCCGAGCTACGACGGCCGCAACAAGGAGCCGGTGACGTTGCCGTGCAAATTGCCGCTCAACCTCATGCTCGGCACGGAGGGCATTGCGGTCGGCCTGAGCGCACGCATCCTGCCGCATAATTTTCCGGAGTTGTTGGAGGCGCAGATTGCGATTTTGAAGAAGCAGCCGTTCAAATGCCTGCCGGATTTTGCGACCGGCGGCCTCATGGACGCGCGCGATTATCAGGACGGCAAGGGCTCGGTGAAAGTCCGGGCGAAAATCAAGACGAAGGATGAGTCCACCATCGTCATCAAGGAGATCCCGCCGACGACCACGACGGAATCGCTGATCGCGTCCATCGAGGACGCGGTGCAGAAGGGCAAGCTCAAGGTCAAATCCATCAACGATTTCACGTCCGAGAATGTCGAGATCGAGATCCGCTGCCACGCGGGCGTGGACGCGGAGAAATTGATTGATGCGCTTTACGCTTTCACCGATTGCGAAGTGACCATTGCCAGCCGCATCGTCGTCATCAAGGACAACCGGCCGGTGGAATTGACGGTGTCGGAAATTCTGCGCGAGAACACGGAACAACTCGTCGCCATTCTCAAACGTGAACTGGAACTGCGCGAGAAGCAACTGCTCGACGAACTGCATTACCGCACGCTAGAGCGCATTTTCATCGAGGAACGTATCTACAAGTTGATCGAGAAGTGCAAGACGAACGAGGCCGTCGTCGCTGCGGTTTACGATGGCTTCAAGCCGTTCACGAAACAGCTTGTGCGCGAGATCGTGGACGCGGACGTGGAGAAATTATTGCAGGTTCGCATCCGCCGGATTTCGCTTTTTGACATCAACAAGCACCGCGAGGAGATGGAGAAGACGAAGGTGGAACTCGACGAGACGCGCAAAAATCTCAAGGGGTTGACGAAATATGTCATCGGCCATCTCGAAGCGTTGCTGGAGAAATACGGCCCGCAGTATCCGCGCCTCACCACGAAATCCGCGCGCCACGAGGAAGTGGACGTGAAGGCCGTGGCGTTCAAATCGTTCAAGGTCGCCTATGACCGCGAGACCGGCTACGTCGGCTACAAGGTTTCCGGCGAGGAATTCAAGCTGGAATGCACGAAGTTTGACAAGATTCTGCTGGTGTTCAAAGACGGCACCTACAAGGTCAGCGAGTTGCCGGAGAAACTGTTCGTCGGACAGGAATTATTCTACTGTGGTTTGCCCGACCGCGAAAAAGTTTTTACCTGCGCCTACACGGATCGCAACGCGAGCTACCTGAAGCGCTTCACCTTCGGCGGCACGATTTTGAACAAGGCATATCTCTGCATCCCGGAAAAATCGCGCATCCTGTTCTTTGCACCGGAAACGCCGAAGCTGCTTTACGTCCGTTACAAGCCCGCGCCGCACCAGAAAATCTCGCAGCAGACCTGCGAACCGGAACAGGTGGAGGTGAAATCGCCCAAGACGCGCGGACGGCAGCTTTCCATCAAGGACATTTCGTCCATCACCGCGGAGCCGACGCGCGGCTGGGATGAAAAAGCCGCAACGACGCCGATTGTTTTCGCGTGAACGGGGATTTCTTGCAAATCAGTTGAGCCGATTGAAATAATTGCGGCTTACGATTGTTAAGTCTTTGTGACATTCGCCGCTTGACCTTTGGCGTCGCTGCGTCTTAACTATGCGCGATTAGGCACATTCATGCTTGAGCAATTCAAAAGTCTGTTCTCCAATGACATTGGCATAGATTTGGGAACCGCAAATTCCCTCGTCTATGTGCGGGATCGTGGCATCGTCCTGCGCGAACCTTCGGTGGTGGCCATTCAGGCCGGCACAACCAACGTGCTGGCCGTCGGTGACGAAGCAAAACGGATGCTGGGCCGCACGCCCGGCAACATCGTGGCGATCCGCCCGATGAAAGACGGCGTGATCGCCGACTTCGAAATCACCGAGGCGATGCTGCGCCACTTCATCCAGAAGGTTCACCACCGAAAGCTGATTGCACCCCGCGTGGTCGTGGCCGTGCCGTCAGGGATTACCGAAGTGGAGAAACGGGCTGTCAAAGACTCCGCCACGCACGCGGGAGCGCGCGAGGTTTATTTGATCGAGCAGCCGATGGCTTCGGCCATTGGCGTCGGTCTGCCGGTGCATGAGCCGGCGGGCAACATGATCGTGGACATCGGCGGCGGGACTTGCGAAATCGCAATCATCTCGCTTGCTGGCATCGTCTTCAGCCGCAGCCTGCGGGTGGGCGGAGACGAGCTGGATTCCACGATTGTCGCCCACATGAAGCGTGCCTACAACATGATGATAGGTGAACGCACCGCAGAAGAAATCAAGATTAGAATTGGCTCCGCCTTTCCGCTGGAACAGGAACTGACGATGGATGTGAAAGGCCGCGACCTCGGGTCCGGCCTGCCGAAGACATTGACCATCCGTTCCGAGGAAATCCGCGAAGCCTTGCAGGAACCGCTTTCGAGCATTCTCGAATCAATCCGCATCACCCTCGAACGCTGCCCCCCGGAACTCGCCTCCGATCTTGTTGATCGCGGCCTGGTGATGGCCGGCGGCGGTTCGTTGATCCGCGGCATTGACCGGCTGGTAGCCGGGGAAACCGGCCTGCCCGTGCATCTCGCCGACGACCCGATGAGCGCCGTCGCCGAAGGCACCGGGCGCGTGTTGCAGGAAATCGAATTCCTGAAACGCGTCGCGACCAACGCCAAATACTGATTCTTCCGGGAGTTCACCGCCGACGGCTGCAACGCCGTTAAGCGGATGTTTAAGCAAAAAAATTATCTCGCGCTCGGCGCGGTGGTGCTGGTGGCAATCATTCTTTTGAGTTTGCCTTCGCGCGCGACTGCGCGCCTGAAACTGGCGGTCGGAAGCTGGTTTCTCCCATTGTTCGGACTGGCGGGAGCCGCGCAACAATTGCCCGCCGACCTCGCCGATTCCATTTTGCCCCGCCGCGAACTGCTCAAGCAGATTGATTATCTCCGCCGCGAAAACCAGCAGCTTCGTTCGCAATCCGTCCAGAGCGTCGCTATCGCCCGGGAAAACGACCAACTCCGCGCGCTGTTCAACTGGCAGCGGCAGTCGCCGTGGCGGCTAAAGCTCGCCAACGTCGTCATGCGCGACCCGGCGAACTGGTGGCGCACCGTGCAGATTGACCTTGGCAGCCGCGACGGCGTCCAGACGAACCTGCCGGTCATCACCGACGCCGGACTGGTTGGCCGCGTCAGTTCCGTCAGCACCACGCATTCGCAGGTCGTGCTGGTCGGCGACCCGAACTGCCGCGTTTCCGCGCTGGTGGAAGATGCCGCGCGCGACATGGGCGTGCTCATCGCCGGCGGCACGCTGGACACTTCGCTTGTGGAACTGACCTATCTCGCCAGCAGCGCGAATTTGAAATCCGGCCAGACCGTCATCACCAGCGGCCTCGGCGGCGTTTTTCCGAAAGGCATTCCCATCGGCCAGATCGTGGACTCACGTTCCGTCGAATACGGGCTTTACACCGACGCGCGGGTGAAGCTGAACGCAAACCTCGGTTCGCTCGAACAAGTCTGGGTGCTGTTTCCATGAATGTTTTCCGCACCATCCTGATTCTGGCCTGTGCGTTTCTCGCCGTGTTTGGCGAGGCGACGCTGGCCGCGCCGCGCCAGTGGCTCGGCGCGCAGGTGGATTTGCTGCCGGCGCTGATGATTTACACCGCGCTCAACGCCGGTTTGCCGACCATTGCGCTGCTGGCGGTGCTGGGCGGCATCTGGTTCGACGCGCTTTCGGCGAATCCGCTCGGCGTCAGCATCCTGCCGCTGGCGGTCATCGGCTGGCCGGTTTATCTGCGTCGCGATTTGATTTTACGCGACCTGCCGTTTGCCCAATTCGTGCTTGGTGCCGTTGCCAGCGCCGCCGCGCCGGCGCTGACGATGCTGCTGTTGTTGAGCGGTGGCAAGGAACTGCTCCTCGGCTGGGGCACGCTCTGGCAGTGGATCGTGATGATCGCTGTTGGCGCGGTGGCCACGCCGTTTATTTTCTCACTGATGGACGCGTGCAACCGCGCGCTCGGTTATCAGGAACGGGTTGAACCCGGTTTCCGCCTCGACCGCGAAATCCAGCGCAGCCGCAGGAAATTATGAATTGCGAATTGCAAATGACGAATAAGAGCGCGCGACGGGTTGCGCGCGGCGTCCGCCATTCGCAATTTGAAATTCAGAATTAGGAATTTGCCAAATGCTAGTCTTTGACGAACTGAAAAAAAACGAGCCGCATCTCCGCCTGGTCGCGGTGGTGCTGGTGGCCGGGCTGTGCATTTTGCTCGCGGGCTTGTGGTGGGTGCAGGTCGTTTCGTCGCGCGAATATCAGGAGCACCTGACGACGCAGGCATATCGCACCATCCGGCTGCCGGCGGTGCGCGGCAAGATTCTTGACCGCGAAGGCCGCGTCCTTGCGGAAAACCAGCCGCGCTACAACCTGAGCCTTTACCTTGACGATCTGCACCAGTCGTTCGACGTGGCTTACGGCGAGCTTTTGAAATCCGCCCGCGCTTCGCAGAAGCAATACATCGCCAATGTGGAAAAAAAACTGGGCCGCCCGCTGACCAAGGCGGAACGGAAACAGGCCGCCTTCACGCCGGAGCAGCTTCAGGCACTGCGCGAACAGTCGCGGGTCCGCGTGGCGGAAGGCGTTCTGGCGCAGGTCAGCCAGAAAATGGGCCAGCCGCTCACGCTTGATCCGGTGCTTTTTAACCGCCATTACGCTTCGCGGCTGGCGCTGCCGTTTCCGGTCCTGAAAAATCTCGACGCGGCGCAGATTGCGCAGTTTGAGGAAAATTTCTCCGGCACGCTCGGCGCGGATCTGGAACTGCAGTCCGTGCGCAGCTATCCGCTGGGCGACACGGCGGCGCATCTGCTCGGCTATTTGCAGCGGCATGATGATTCGCAGGAAGGCGAAGATTCCGATTTCAACTACCGCATCCCGGATTTTTCAGGCGCGGTCGGCGTGGAATACGGCTTTGACGAGGAACTGCGCGGTCGGGCCGGCGCGAAATCTCTGCTGGTCAACAGCCAGGGCTACCGCCAGTCGGAAACGGTCGAGAGCCAGCCGGAGCCGGGCCAGAACGTGGTGCTGACGCTTGACCTCGATTTGCAGCGCGCCGCCGAGGAGTCGCTTAAAAATCATCACGGCGCGGACGCGCTCGCGGCGGTGGTGGTGATGGATGTGCGGAACGGCGATGTGCTGGCGATGGCTTCATCACCGACGATCAACCCGCTCTTTTTCACCGGCGGGCTGCCGCCGGAAGAAATGCAGCAGGAAGCCGCGCGGCGGGCGGATGCGATGCTGCGCCCGGAAATCAACCGCGCGACGCAGGAGAATTATGCGCCCGGTTCCATCTTCAAGGTCATCGTCGGCCTGGCGGCGCTGGAAGCAGGATTGAATCCGGAACAAATTTATGACGTTGAAGCCGACCCGGAAGACCCAAGACATGGAATGTATGATGTCGGGCATATCAGAAAAAGGGATACGGCGCCTCCCGGCAAATATAATTTCCTGCGCGCCATCGAACGGTCCAGCAACTCGTATTTTATTCAAGTGGGCCTGCAGACCGGTGTGGAACGCATCGTGGCGCTCGCGGAAAAATTTCACCTTGGCGAAAACTTTGAACTGCCGACGCGGCAGGAGACAAGCGGCAACATGCCGTCGCTGGACCGCATTCACGAGGGCTGGAGCGCCGGCGACACGGCGAACTTGTGCATCGGCCAGGGCGAGGTCGAGGTGACGCCGTTGCAGATGGCCGTCGTCTATTCGGCGATCGCCAACGGCGGAACGGTTTACTGGCCGCGGCTGGTTTCGCGGGTCGAGCCGCAGGATCCGATGTCGCATGACGCGGCGACGAATTTTCCGTCCGCGCTGGTGTGCGACCGGATTGGCGTGAGCGCGCGGAGCCTGAACATTTTGCACAACGCGATGCTTGCGGAAACCGAGGATGTCGAAGGCACGGGCAAGGCGGCGGTGGTGGGGCCGGAACTGCGCATCTGCGGCAAAACCGGCACGGCGCAGGTGCAGGACAGCGCCAACCGGACCACCGGCTATAATTACTGGTTCGGCTCGTTTGCACCGTATGAAAATCCGCGCTACGCCGTGGTGGTCATGGTGCAGATTCACGGCGCGATGATGGCCGGCGGCGGCGGCGCCATGTGCGCGCCGGTCGCGCACGACATCTACGAGACAATTTTGGAAAAGGAAAAAAGCGCTGCCAGGAAAATCCTGGCGGCGGCAAATTGAAAATGTTTTCGACCGGCACAACTCCGCGGGAATCGTTTGACCGGCTGCAAATCGCGGCCCTGGTCGGCTTGATGTTCATCGGCACGGCGTTCGTGTATAGCGCCACGATGGTGAACGACGAGGCGGCGGCGCTGCCATGGTATGACCAGAGCTGGGTGCGGCAGATCGTGTGGTATGGGCTGGGCTTTGGCGTGGCGGCGGCGATGTGCGTGCTGGATTATCACTCGCTGGCGCGTTGGTCGTTCGTGGCGTATTGGGCGATGATCATTTGTCTGGTCGCCGTTTTGATTCCGCACATCGGCTCGATGCGCTACGGGGCGCGCCGGTGGATTGACCTTAAATTTTTCCAGTTTCAGCCGAGCGAGTTTGCGAAGGTGGCCTTTGTGCTGGCGGGCGCCAATTTCCTGAGCCGTCCGCCGGATGAGTTGAAACAGTCGGTCATTTTCTGGAAGGGCATCGGCCTGATGCTGCTGCCGTTCGTCTTGATTTTGAAGGAACCGGACCTGGGCTCGGCGCTGGTGCTGTTGCCGACGGGGCTGGTGATGATGCTGGTCGCGGGCACGCCGCGCGCTTATCTGCTCAAGCTCATCGGGATCGTCGGGCTGCTGGCGACGTTGTTTGTCGTGGACCTCAAGTTTTTGCCGACGCGCTGGCAGGTGCCGATGCAGGAATACCAGCGCGACCGGCTCCTGATTTACTTTGGCCGCAATTACACAGATTTCGCTCCGCCGGGCGCCACGCCGGCGGAGTTGCGACGCCTGCAATTAAAACAGGCGGATGACGGTTACAATATCCGCCAGGCGTTGATTTCCGTGGGCTCCGGTGGGCTCATTGGAAAAGGCTGGCGGCAGGGAACCCAGAATGCTCTGGGCTATCTGCCGCGTGCGGTGGCGCACAACGACTTCATTTTCTCGGTGATTGCCGAGGAGGAAGGCTTTGTTGGCAGCGTCATTGTTTTGGCGCTGTATGCGGTGGTTCTCTTCACCGGATTGAGAATCGCCGGCCAGGCGCGCGACCGCCTGGGCAAGCTCGTGGCGGTGGGCGTGGTCACGCTCATCTTCAGCCACGTTTTCATCAACATTGGAATGAACATTCGCATCATGCCTGTGACGGGTGTGCCACTGCCGCTGCTATCGTATGGCGGATCTTCAGTGCTGTGCTCGTTGATCGCCGTGGGCCTGATGCAAAACATCCACATCCATCGAAAAGGATACTAAACATGAGCAACAATAACTTCTCGCGGCGCCGCCGCGGAATGCGGTTCAAGCCCAAAGGCGGCTTGAATCCCGCTCAACAAAAAACCGACCGCGACGCCCTTGAGGCGCGCGCCGACGTGGTGACCGAACAGGGCGGTTCCGACCGCCTGTTTGAAAAACGCCACCAGCATGAAATCGAACGCGCCGAAAACGTCGCCGCCGGTCTGCCGCCCGAAGGCAAGACCGAAACCGCCACGTCCCACGCGGCACCCGCGCATCCGCACGAGCCCAAGCATGAAGCCGTGCCCGTCGCGCCGGCGGCCGAGGAGACGTTCGCACCGGTGAAGATTCCCGAGCAGGCGAAAGGTTTGATCGAGACCATCACGACCGCCGCAACGAACATCGTCAAGCGCGTCCAGCGGCTCATCCGCCCGGAAAAACGCGTCCACAAGGAAGTCATCATCAATGCCGAGACGCTCGAAACGCGCGTCGCGGTGACCGAAGATGGCAAGCTGGAGGAGTTCAACATCGAGCGCACCACCGAGGAACGCCTCGTCGGCAGCATCTTCAAGGGCCGCGTCCGCAATCTCGAAGACGGCCTCAAGGCCGCGTTCGTGGACATCGGGTTTGAGAAGAACGCCTTTCTGCATTACTGGGACATTGTCCCCAACCAGTTCGACTCCGGCGTGGAAATCGTCGAGCGCGAAGGGCAGGGGCGTCGTCCGCAGAAGCCCAAGATCACGCAGAAGGACATTCCGCGTCTCTATTCACCCGGCGCGGACATCATCGTGCAGGTCACCAAAGGCCCCATTGGCACCAAAGGACCGCGTGTCACGACCAACCTCGTCCTCCCCGGCCGCTTCCTCGTGCTGCTGCCGAACTCCGACCAGTCCGGCATCTCGCGCAAGATCGAGAACCCCGAGGAGCGCAAGCGCCTCAAGAAAATTCTCCGCGAACTGCACATCCCCGACGGCATGGGCGTCATCATGCGCACCGCCGGCGAAGGCCAGCAGCTCCGTTACTTCGTCCGCGATCTCGCCTTCCTCGTCGAGGAATGGAACCAGATCTCGGAACGCATCAAGAAGCAGCCCATGGCCACCTGCGTGTTTCAGGAGCCGGACCTCATCGAACGCACCGTGCGCGACTTCCTCACCGAGGACGTCGAGCGCATCGTGGTGGACAACGTCAAGGCCCACGACCGGATGCGTGAGATCATTTCCAAGATCTCGAAGCGCTCGGCCAGCAAGATCAAGCTCTACACCGAGGCGCAGCCCGTGTTCGACCGCTTCAACGTCAGCAAGCAGCTGGAGAACACCTTCTCCCGCCAGGTCAACCTCAAGAGCGGCGGCGCCATCGTCATTGATGAAACCGAGGCCCTCGTGGCCATTGACGTCAACACCGGCCGGCACAAGGGCGGCAAGGATCAGGACGCCCTCATCCTCAAGGTCAACCTCGAGGCCGCCGAGGAAATCACCCGCCAGTTGCGCCTGCGCAACATGGGCGGCCTCATCGTGCTCGACTTCATTGACATGAAATCCGGGCGCGACCGCCAGCAGGTCCACAACCGCATGCGCGACGGCCTGCGCCGCGACAAGGCCAAGACCCACATCTTGCCCATCTCCCAGCTTGGCCTGATGGAGATGACCCGCCAGCGCCACAGCGAAAGCGTCCGTGCCGCCGTCTATGACGACTGCCCGTATTGCAAAGGCCGCGGCAAGGTGAAGAGCACCGAGACCATGAGCGTGGAGATCCAGCGCAAGCTCCAGGAAATCCTCAAGAAGCGCACGCGCGACGAGAACGACTTCCAGTTGCGCATCGTCGTGCATCCCACGGTGCTCGACCGGCTGCGGACGGAGGACGAGAAACATCTCATCGAGATGGAGAAGCGCTACTTCGGCAAGCTGTCCTTCCGGGCGGACACCGGCATGCACGCCGAACAGTTCAAGATTGTGAACGTGGAGACCAACGAAGAACTCGCCAGCGTCGGCGCATAATCATTAAATTCCGAAAACATAAAACCGCCTCGTTGGAAACTACGGGGCGGTTTTGCTTTTTGTCGGCGGCAAATTGGGCGGTGTCCTGATTTGAACGGAGCGCGGCTGTGTCGGAGACCAGCCGCAGCAATTTTCACGTTGCTGCGGCTGACGCTGCGCGCACAGCCGCGCTCCAAAGACTCGCTAGCGTCGGCGCGTGACGCCAGTAGGGCGCGTTACTCCGCGCGCGCCGTCTTGGTAAATCCGAATGCGTCAGTTGGCAAGAGCGGCGGGCAGAGGACTGGCCGCCCTACCAAATCATAAACGCCCCGCGAGAAATTGCGGGGCGTTTTTGTTTTGTGAGGGGTTGCGCGGGGGAACATGCAATCTATCCGCGTGTTAGCGGCAGGATCATGCTCTTTTATTGTTTTATCTTTGCACCCCACTTCGGTGCATCAGCTGGTGGGGGATTGTAATAGCTGTAAGATTCATAAAAGAGCCAAGCCCTAAGCTTCTGATTTTCCGTTTCCTTCCGCCTGTTTCCGCTTAATTCCGTTTAGGGTAGCTTTGTATATAAGTCCCCTTTTTTTGCCCGAAACCGCCTTTCCAACCGCCGGCCACCGGCTTTGAGCGCCGGCTTTGACCCCGCTGCCAAATGATTCAACCGCCAAGACGCCAAGGACGCCAAGAATTTTTTATTTGAATTCCCTTTGGCGCACTTGGCGTCTTGGCGGTTCAACGCTTTAAGACAATTTGCCGTAGCGGCGGATTTCCGGCCAAATCCATGCAACCGCCAACACCACCGCCAGCGTCCCAAATCCGCCGAACACCACGGACCAGATCGCGCCGGTGGCCATGGCCGACGCATAGACCGGCCCGGCGGTTTCGTGGACGTGATGCAGGATGGGTCCGAACAATTGCGCGGTGAAGCCGGATTCTGCGCCGCCCAGTTCGTTGGACGTGCCGATGAACAGGCTGTTGACCGCCGAGACGCGTCCGCGCTTGTCGTCCGGCGTCAGAATCTGCACCAGCGTGGCGCGCACCACCACGCTGACGTTGTCCACCGCGCCGCACAGCGCCATCAATCCGAATGCCACCCAGAACCACGCGCCATCCATCGCTGGAAACCAGCCGCCGAGACATTGGCGGTTCGCGAGGCCGAAAAGAATGGTCGCCGCGCCGAAAATCGCCACGCAACGGAGCATGGTGCGTCCGGCCTTTTGCAGCGGCGGCCGGTGCGCGAGGACGAACACGCACACAATCGCGCCAATCGGAATCGCCGCGCGCAGCAGGCCGAGGCCGACGCCTTCCGCGCCATTGTGCAGGGGAATGATGCCGTCCGCGAAGATCGGCAGCAGCGTCACCGCGCCGCCGAGCAGCACGGCAAACATGTCCAGCGTGATGGTGCCGAGGATGATTTTGTTTTTGTAAACAAATTGAAAGCCGGTGATGAGCGTCTTGAGCGAGACGGGTTCGCGCGGCGGAACTTTATGCACATGCCGGACGCCCGCGACGAGCACAAAGGAGCCAAGGCCGAACCCGACCGTGATGGCATAAACCAGCCACGCGCCATGCGTGAGCCAGATGACCACGCCGGCCACCGACGGCCCGATGACGCAGGAAAGCTGGAACGCGCCGCTGTTGAAGGTGATGGCGCGCGGCAGTTCCTCGCGCGAGACGAGCGCGGTCACAAACGCCGCGCTGGCCGGCCACAGAAAAGTTCGGGCCACGCCAATGACGACGAGCAGCGAGTAGGCAAACATCTGGAACGTGGCGACATTCTGGTCGAGGGCGATGAAGGCGGACGTGAACGTGAGTCCCAGGCTCGCGCCGACCAGCACGAGCGTGGAGCCGAGGATGATGCTCTTGCGGTTGCGGCGGTCGGCGAGCTGGCCCGCCGGCAAGGTGCAAAGGATCATCGGCACCATCAGCGACAAGCCGACGAAACCGAGCGCGAAGCCGGAGTGGGCGCGCTTGTAAAGCTCCCAGTCCAGCGCGGTGACGAGCATCTGCATCCCCAGCGCGGCGGCAAACCGCGCGATGAGGTAGCGCACAAAATCGGCGTTGCGGAAGACGGCGTAGGTTTGCGGGTCCGGCGGCGGCGCGGACGCGGGCGGCGGGTTGTCTGGAGTTTCGGTTTCGTGCATGAAACGTGGCGGGCAATTTACCGCAAAACGCCGCGCGGTCTAGTTTTGACGTGATGAAAAAAGTTCGCGCGAAGACCGCGAAGGCCGGCGTTTTAACTTCAAGCCGGTCTGGGAAATTCAAATCTTGGTGGAACAGGCCACCGGCCTGTTCCGGCGGGCTACCAGCCTGCCGGGGCTTTCGGCGGCAAGTTGCCGCCGCAAACGGGCCAGTGGCCCGTTCCCCCCAATTTTCAGACAGGCTCTGCGCAAATGTCGCGGCCTGCGCGCGAAACTGCTTTGCGATCATCCGGGATGTGGCAAAATCAGTTCGTGGCTGAACCAGATGAAAACTTTCCGGGACGAAAATACCGCTGGCCGTGGTTTGCGGCGGCGGCGGTGCTGCTCGCCGTCGTGCTGGCGGTTCTGTGGGTCAGCAACGCCGCGAAGAAAGTGGCGGAGGAGCGGGACTTCGCGCCGCTGCCGGCCACCGCGCCGGCGCGGTAGGGACTCAAAAAGGACGGTCGGGCAAAGCTGGCGCATTGGTCCCGGGCGCGCCCAGCAGAACCGGCAGAATGGAAATCCCCGTGAAGCTGGCCGCCGGTTTCACATAGCCAATCTCCAGCGCGGTCGGCGCAAAATCCACCGCGTTCCACGGCGCGGCACTGACGCGGCCGGCGGGAATGTTCCCCGGCCACTTCACAATCATCGGCAGCGGCACTGGCGCGGGATTCTTGGAATTGCGGAATGCTCCGGCGGGCAGCAGGAAGTCGAGGTTCGTGTCCGCGAATTTCTCCGGCGCGGAACTGCTCGTGAAAAAGACGGCGACGTTGTTGGTCATGCCCACCTTGTGCAACTGCTCAAACAGCCGGCCGATGCCGCCGTCGAGCCGCGTGATGAGCGCGGCGCGGTTTTTCGCGGCCTGCGGCCACGGCTCGTCGGAAAATGGCGCGTCGCTCGGCACCGGAAAATCATCCGCACCGCTGGTGGCGGTGCGCGGCGCGGGAAAATTCACGAGCAGGAAAAACGGACGGTAATGGTTGGCCAGGTCCGGCACATTGATTTGGACGAAGTTGTCCATCGCGTTGACGAAAAGTGCCGGCAGATACTCGCCTTTCTTCCCGCCGGTGTTCGGATAAAGCATCTCTTTGCCGATGTAGGCCGTCACGCGGTTGTTGGTGTCAATGACGCTGTTGGGCGCGTAACGCCACAGCGCGTCGGGAAAATAATTCTGCGCCGCCGCGTCGTCGAGGAAGCCGGCGAACTCGTCAAAGCCGAGCTTCCACGGCTCGCCGCCGAGACCCCATTCGCCGATGAGGCCAGTGTGGTAGCCGTTTTGCTGGAGACGCTGCGCGAGGTTCGCTGCGCCGTCCGCCGGCACGGCATTGTTCCCGGCGAGCAGCTGGGCAATGGTCGCCGCGCTGTCCGCGCCGCCGGTGTAATGCGTGAAGCGGATGCCCGCCGCCGCGAGCTGGTCGAGGTTGGGCGTCTGGAAATTCGTCTGGCCGTAGCAGCTCAGGTCGCCCGGCGCCAGGCCGTGGCATTGGATGACAATGATGCTGGGCCGGCGCGCGGGCGCGATCCGGGCGGCGGGCGGGACGTTGGTGAACAGTGAGGCGAGGTCGGCGTGGGCGGCCAAAGCGGCTGGCAGCGCGGCGAGCAAAAGGAGCAGGCGGTTAGGTTTCATCTGTGAACTTGGATTCTGTCCGGCGCATGGCGTTCAAAGCAAATCTTTTCAGCGGTGGTCAAGCCGGGCCGCGTTGGCCAGTGGCGTGAGCCGGCCGGTTTCCACGTCATAGCTCCAGGCTTTCACCGTGAGCGCGCCGTTGGGCAGTTCGGCCAGCGGACAGGTTTTTTGCCAGCCGGCGAGCAGAAAGTTTTGATCGTGAAATTTATTTACCAGATCCGGCCGCACCAGCCGCTGGTCCATGAGCGCAAAAATCTGCGGCTCGCTGCCCGGGCCTTCGCAGGTGAACACCACGCAATCCGCCGGCGAGTGTCGTGACGGTGCCATCGCCCAGCCGGACAGAAAAAGATTGGTGCCGAGGATTTGGGAATTTTCGATGCCGCCGGACTGGCCGGCGGGCGGCGGCGTCTGTTTGAAATCCGTGAGCCGTCGCGTCTGATGAAGCGAATAATTCCAGACGCCGGCGCGGTCAAGCGCGTCGGCCATGGTCTTGACCTTGGCATAGTCCGGGCACAAATACGCGAGCGTCGCCGGCTGCGGCGGCAGCACGTCCAGAAATTTCAGGCAGCCTTTGGCTAGCCGCAAGTCGAGGCTGAAGACCTGCATGTTCACCACCGCCGCCGGGAATGCGAGCGCATGCAGAACGATGACCGCCGCGCCGAGCACCGCCAGCGACACGCGGCTTTTGATGCCGGCGGCCCGCAGCTTGTTGTCCGGCGCCGGCCGGTTGAAAATCAGAATGGGAACGAGATAAACCAAGGCGACGGTCAGGCAGACGCCGAAAATTCCGTAGCGCGGCGACAACGCCTGTTCCGCGCCAAAGGCCGCGCGGCCGGTGGTGGCCAGCAGCGCGCTCAAGACGCCGTAGCCGCCGAGCGTCAGCCACGGCCAGACACGCTCCATCAAGGCGGGATTTTTTCGCCAGCGGAAAATAAACACGCCGACCGCGATGAACAATGTCAGTTGAACCCCGCCGATGACGATGCCGGCCGTCACTTCGTTGCCGCTGTTCTGGTTGACCAGCGGGCCGCCGAGAAACGCGAACAAATATTCCACCACGCGCAACGGATCCAGGCACAACATGCGCCAGAATCCCGGCGACGGAGGAAATTGATAGTCCTGAAAATAAAACGCCACGTTGGCGATAAACGCCAGCAGCCAGAGCAGCGCGGCGCGGCTTTGCTTTTGCAATCCCGCCCAGCCTCCGGCAAGAAACAGCACCGGAAACAACGCGACCCACGCGAGCAGGCCGTTGCTGAAGCTGTAAGTGCTGGCCGTGGCGAGCGCGCCGCAGACGAAGAGTTTTGTCCGCCATGCAAAGGTGGTTTGCAGCACGAGCAGGCTGGCAAGGATGCAGACCAGCGGCAGATATAAAATCAGTTCCATGCCCCACAGCCAGGCCTGATATTGCGTCGGCGAAAAAATCAGCAGACTCGCGATGAAGAATGCCAGCCAAGCGGCCACGGGCCGGCCGGCCAGAGTTTTTCGTCCCAGCCAGAACACCATCGCCGCCGCGCCGCCGGCCAGCAGAAAGGTGAACGCCACTTCCCGGCAGAGATTCCAGTGCGAGAAATTTCCCAGCAGCAGAAAAATCAGGCGCGGCAGGACGAACCGGCTTTCGTTGTGCTGCGCCCAGAAGTCAGCGAAGCTCAAACTGCCGGCGTGGGACTTCAAAAAGATTCCGCCAAGCTCGTCGTTCCATTCATCCCAGTAGGGAACGTTCACCGCGTTCTGCCGCAGCAACACTGCCAGCACCAGCGGCGGCAGCAGGCACAGGCCGAACGCCAGCCAGTGCATCCACGCGGGAAAACGGTTTTGCGGTTTCACGGTTTCAGTCATCGGATGATTTGCGGCCAAATTCCGGTTCCAGCGGAATTTTCATCGCGACCAGAAAGCTGGGGATCGTCGCCAGGATGACCCACACAAAAAAAAGTTTGTAACCGAGTTGTTCCTGCAGCCACCCGCTCCAGGCGGCCGGCAGATGCAATCCCAGCGCCATGAAGCCGGTGCAGATGGCGTAGTGCGCGGTGCGGTGTTCGCCGCGGGCGATGTAAATCATGTAGAGCATGAAGGCGGTGAAACCAAAACCGTAGCCGAATTGCTCGACCGCCACACCCGCACCAATGGCAAAAATATTTTCCGGCTGCACATAGGCGAGCCAGATGAAAACGGCGTCCGGCAGGTGGATGGCCAGCAGCATCGGCCAGAGCCAGAATTTCAATCCGTGCCGGGCGACGACAAATCCGCCCAGCAGCGCGCCGAGCATGAAAAGAATCACGCCGATGGTTCCATAAATCAATCCGACCTGGTCCGTCGCCAGCGCCAGCCCGCCCTGGGCGCGCGGATCCAGCAGGAACAGCTGCGCCATTTTTCCCAGCTGCGCCTCGCCCAGCCGGTAGAGCAGGATGAAAGACAGCATCACGGCGATTTGCGGCTTTTGAAAATACGTCCCGAACGTCTTCAGAAATCCGGCGGACAAATTTTTTGCGGAAATGGTTTTTTGCGGGAGGTCGGCCTCCGGTTTCGGCAATGCGAAAAAATGATAAACACCAAGACCCAGAACAATTCCCGCGACGAGCACAAACGCCGTGGACCAGGCGGATGAATAATCACCCGTCCGTTTGTAAATTTTCCCGGCCAGAATGACCAGGCCGCCTTGCGCGCCGATCGAAGCGACGCGATAAAACACGCTGCGGAAGCCGATGAAAAATGACTGTTCCTGCTCCGTCGTGGCCAGCATGTAAAAGCCGTCCGCCGCTATGTCGTGCGTCGCGGAGCTGAACGCCAGCAGCCAGAAAAAGACGAGCGTCAGCTGGAAGAAATGCGGCGCGGGAATGGCCAGCGCCACGCCCGCCAGCAGCGCGCCCAGGAAGAATTGCATTGCCCAGATCCATTGCCGGCGCGTTTTCAAGATGTCCACCAGCGGGCTCCACAGCGGCTTGATGATCCAGGGCAGGCCCAGCCAGCTTGTGTAAAACGCGATGGCCGCGTTCGACAGGCCCAGGTTTTTATAGAGCACCACCGACACCGACATCGCCAGCGCATAAGGCAGGCCTTCCGCGACGTAGAGCGTCGGCACCCAGCGCCACGGCGAAGTTTTTTTATCGGCGAACATTTTGTCGGCGGCGATTTTAGGTCGCGCGGCGGGCGAAAGGAAACTTTTCTTCGTTTCCATCGCGTCACCGGCGCGGCACAATCGGCGCATGATCGGCGCATTTCTCAACGCCCTTGGCATCCTGCTGGGCGCGCTACTGGGCCTGACGGGGCGCGGCGAATTGTCCGCCCGCGTGCAGAACCAGGCCAAATCTCTGCTCGGCGCGCTGACGGCGTTCTGCGGGCTGCAGCTCGTCTGGCTGAATGTCGGCGGCGGTTTTTGGTCCGTCCTGAAACAGCTTTTTCTCGCCGGGCTGGCGGTCGGGCTGGGCAGCCTGCTGGGGAAAATTCTCGGCCTGCAAAAATTTTCCAACCGCCTGGGCCGGCAGGCCTCGGCCCTGCTCGCCGCCGGATCATCAGCCACGGGCCGGCCCGCCACCGGAAAAAAATCTGACGGCTTCATAGCCGGCACCATTTTGTTCTGCGCGGCGCCGCTGGGCATTCTTGGGGCGGTGACGGACGGCCTGGGCGGTTATTTTTTTCCGCTCGCGCTGAAGGGCGTCATGGACGGGCTGGCCACGGTTGGTTTCATAAAAATGTTCCGCTGGCCGGTGGCGCTGGCGGCGCTGCCGGTTTTCTTTTTTCTCAACGACGTGGCGCTCGCCGCCCACGCGTTCGCGCGGCCGTGGCTGGAGGCGCACCATCTGCTGCCCGCCGTCAACGCCGCCGCCGGCCTGGTGATTTGCACGACGGCGCTGGTGGTGCTGGAGGTGCGCCGCGTGGAACTCGCGAATTATCTGCCGGCGCTGTTCGTCGCGCCGCTCTTGACGCGGCTTTTTCACTGAAACAATTTGCAAGACCTCTTCTCTTGCAATAGCTTCTATCGTGAGGCGGAAACGAAGTCCAACGGCGCATGAAAGGCAGATCCGGCATTTCACCCTGTTTTTTGGAGGGCTGGCGGTGTTGCTCGTGGTTGCGTTGCTCTGGCTTTTGAATCACCCGCGCATTCCGGGCAATTGATTTCTGCCGTTCCAATCTTTTTGGCATTTTCCCGGCCAGCGGCTACGATGCGCGATGATGTCTGAAGCCGATTTCATGCGCCTTGCCCTCCGCCTTGCGCGGAGTGGTTATGGCCTGACCTCGCCGAATCCGATGGTCGGCGCGGTGCTGGTGAAGGGCGGGAAAATCATCGGGCGCGGCTGGCATCGGCGCGCGGGCTTGCCGCACGCGGAAATCGAGGCGCTCCGCGACGCGCAAAAATGCGGCCACCCGCCACGCGGCGCGACGCTTTACGTCACGCTCGAACCGTGCTGCACGCACGGGCGCATGCCGCCCTGCACGGACGCCATCATCGCTGCCGGAATAAAAAAGGTGGTTGTCGGCGCCAGCGATCCGAATCCGAAACACGCGGGCAAGGGATTTAAAATTTTGCAGCGCGCGGGGATTAAAGTCGTCCACGGCGTTTTGAGCGACGAGTGCGCGAAATTAAATGAAGCGTTCAACCACTGGATTGTCTGCCGCACTCCGTTTGTCACCGTGAAGGCCGCGATGACGCTGGACGGAAAAATCGCCACGGCCGGCGGCGAATCCAAATGGATCACCGGCCCAAAAGCCCGCGCGCAGGGGATGAAACTGCGTCACGGCAGCGATGCGATCCTTGTCGGCATCAATACGATTCTCGCGGACAATCCGGGCCTGGCGGCCAGAAAGCAGATGGCAGATGGCAGATGGGAGATGGGAAAACCGATTCGGAGAATTATTTTGGATTCGCGGGCGCGGACGCCGTTGACGGCAAAAGTGGTGAGCGATGAATTTGCAACGCTGACAACGATTGTCGTCGGCAAGCACGCGCCGAAAAACCGTGTGGCCGCGCTGGCGAAACGAGTGAATGTCATCTTTGCGCCGACGGCCAGCTCAAAATTAAAAACTAAAAATTCAAAACTTAATTTGCGCTGGTTGTTGAAAAAACTCGGCGCGGAAAATGTGACGAGCCTGCTGGTCGAAGGCGGCGGCGAGGTGAACGCCTCATTTCTGCTCGGCGGACTGGCGCAGCGCGTAGCTTTTTTCTACGCGCCCAAAATTCTGGGCGGGCGCGATTCGCGCAAAGGCGTCGCCGGTGACGGCGTCAAAAGTTTAAGCGACGTCATCCGGCTTCGCGAAGTCGAGTGGCGCAGGCTGGGCGAGGATCTGCTGCTGACCGCGCGGGTGGATTAAACTCGGCTCGACGGAATCCCGTCCCACCCTTAAATTGGTTGCATGTTCACAGGCATTGTCGAAGAAGCGGGAACGGTTGAACGGATCAAGCCGACCGGAAAATCCATCGAGCTGACCGTGCGCGCCAACGTGTGCGGGCGCGGATTGAAACCCGGCGCGAGCGTGGCAGTGAACGGCTGCTGCCTCACGGCGGTGAAAATTTCGCCGCGCGGCCACGCCCGATTGATCCAGTTCGACCTGCTGCAGGAAAGCTGGCAGCGCACAAATTTTCAATTCACCAAAGTCGGTTCGCTTGTGAACCTCGAACGCTCGCTGCGCGCGGACGGTGAGCTGGGCGGCCATTTCGTGACCGGCCACGTGGACGGCCTGGGCAAAATCATCCGCTGGGAGCGCGCCGGGAAGGATCATGTCCTCGACCTCGCCGCGCCGGCGGACGTGATGCGCTATCTGGTGTTCAAAGGCTCGGTCGCGGTGGACGGCATCAGCCTGACCGTCGCCGCCGTGCAGAAGAAAAGTTTCCGCATCTGGATCATTCCCCACACGTTTGACGTGACGGCACTGCGCGAACGAAAAGTCGGCGACGCCGTGAATCTGGAGGCCGACTTGCTCGGCAAATACGTCGAGAAATTTCTTTCCGCGCGCCGCAAAAAATAGCGTGAGCGCCGGAGCCGGACAATTTCCCGGTTGACCCGGCGGCAATTCGCGTTTGAAATCCACGCATGATGTTCCGCACGGCCGCACGGCTTGGCTGGATTGCCGCTGGCATTGCCGCGGCCGTCTTTGATTATTTTTTTGACGTGGTTTTGTCTGCGTCAAAAAACCTGCCCGTCGCCCGCGCCGCGTGGATGCAGCGTGCCGCGCGGCAGCCGCTCAAGGCCCTTAGATGTTTTCCCAGCCTTTCCGGGCCGGTTCCCCAAAGCGGGCTGCTCGTTTCCAACCACCTGGGCTATCTCGACATTCTGCTCATTTGTTCCGTCGTGCCGGCGGTTTTTGTTTCCCGGGCGGACGTGCGCGGCTGGCCGCTGTTCGGCTGGCTGGCCAAACTCGGCGGAACCATTTTCATCCGGCGCGAACGCCGACTGGACGTCGGTGCGGTGAACCGTGAGATCGAAACGGCGCTGGCCGCCGGCCTGCTGGTGGTCGTTTTTCCCGAAGGCATGAGTTCCCATGGCGAGACGGTGCTGCCTTTCCGTGCCTCGCTGCTGGAGCCGGCGTTGCACGGCGGCTACGAAATTTCCATCGCCTGCCTGAAATATGAACTGGATGACGGCGACCCGAAAACGGAAGTCTGCTACTGGGGCGACCACACCTTTTTTCCGCACCTGCTGAACCTGCTCGGCAAACGGCAGGTCCGCGCCACGCTGCGCTTTGGCAAATTCAACCGCACCACCGGCGACCGCAAGGAACTGGCGAAACAACTGCATGCCGCCGTTTCCGAATTGAAGGCGAAAAACTGACGCGCCTCACCAGCTCACCGGCACGGTCAGCTTTTTGCCGAAGCGGTTGCTGTAATGAAGCTGTTTGTGGTGCGCGCCGTATTCGTGGACGAGCTTGGTGATTTTCACGTCATAGCAGCAGTATTCCGCGATCTCCGCGAGCCGGCCCTGCTTGAACCACTCGATGGCCTGCAAACCTTCCGCCGTTTTCTCCACGCCGAACGTCGCCGTCGCGATGGAATCCAGCGAGAGCCGGTGGCCCAGCTTTTCGTTCAAGACCACGAGCATGTCTAGCGTCGGGAGCTGCGTCAGGTCCAGCGCGGAATAGCCGTGCAGCACCTCGTAATCGAACCGCAGGTTGTTGAAGCCGACGATCAAATCGGCGCGTTGCAGCTCCGCGATCAAATCATTCACCTGCGGCTCGCCGTAGATTTTATATTCGCCGCGCGCCGTGCTGTAGGTCACGCCCACGCTCATGCCCATCTTGGAAATGTTGCCCCAGCCGCCGACCTCGTCGGCGGACTTCTGCGTTTCCAGATCGAAATAAACAATGTTCCTGGCCATGCGCCCCAATTTACGATTTACGATTTGCGGTTTACGAGCTTTTTCACCAGCCACGAGGGCCGCCCTGGCCGATTGATTGGTAGGGCGGCGGTGCCCCGCCGCCGGGAATTGTTGGCGGAGCAGCAGCTACCGGTGGCCGTGTGCCAGCACCCGTCCGCAAAGACCACGCTGCATGCTTATCCGGTTTGTTGACAAAATTGGGGGTGGTAGGGATGGCGCGCTGTGCCGTCCCCGTTGCCGAGCGCAGCGCCCGCCGTGCTCGCGCCCGTCGCGGCAGGTCAGGCAACGGAAACAAACGGCCCAGTGACGCGACTTGCACGTTCGTTCCGCCCTCGCTGCGCTGACGGGTGGGGACAGCGCAGCGCGCTGTCCCTGCCAATTTTGGCAGGCAACCGGATAAGCACAACCACGCTGAGATTGGCGGAAATTTGTTTTTTCGGTATGCAAGGGGGCGTTATGCAGATGGGAACTCTGCGGATTTTTTGCGATGTGGCACTCACCGCCAGCTTCACTGACTCCGCGCACCTTCGCGGCTGCACGCCGGCCAGCGCCAGCCAGGCGTTCCACGCCCTCGAACAGGAGTTTGACCAGCCGCTGGCCGAAATCGGCCGCCGCCGCGTCCTCCTCAACAAGGCCGGAAACATCTGCTACGACTATTGCCGGCATATTGTTGATCTCGAAGATGAGCTGGTTGACAGGCTGAACCAGATCCGGGCCGGCTCCGGCACGCTCGAAGTGGCCGCGTGCCCCTGCATCGGCCTGTATCGGCTGCCGCCGCTGCTCCACATCTTTCAGCAGACCTGTCCCCGCATTGCCGTCCGCGTCCGTCACGACTCCCACGCGGGCGTGCATCAGGCCGTGCTCAACAACCGCGTGGACGCCGGCCTCGTTCCCTATCCCCGGCGCTGGCCGGGGCTGGCCGTCGGGATATTCCGCCGCGTGCCGCTCGTGCTCGTCTGTCCTCCGGCCCATCCCCTGGCCGCGCTGCCGCTGGTCACCGTCCGGCAGTTGCAAAACCGGCCCGTCGTGGTCTGGAACCAGATTCCGTGGCGATCCCTGTTGCGGGGCGTGCGTCCGAACGAACGGCACTTCTTCGAGCCGCACCACCAATTCGCCGACGTGGAAACCACCATTGAAGCGGTGATGCAAGGCATTGGCGTGGCGGTGCTGCCGGCCAGCCTGGTGCGGGACGAGGTCGCGCAACGGCGGCTGGCGGCGGTGCCGTTTGAAAACGGGCGGCACATTGTGCCCGTGGCGCTCATCCACCGGAAACGCAGCAAAGTGCCGCCGGCCGTGCGACAATTCCTCCAGTTCCTCCAGCAACCGCAGCCGGGGGAAAAGGTTTAACCACCGATAACGTGAATTTCTCTTCTGAATTCGCCATTCGCAGTTCGCAATTCATAAATTTGTTTGCGGCTACCGAATTTCCGGCGCAGATTCGCTTTCAATATGCCAGCTGTTTTTTCATTCGCCTTACTGAGTCATGTTGTTAAATTCAGGGGGTCCGCTTGAAACAGAACCTAAAAATAACTGATGCTTTTGAGGGTGTGAAACTTGTCCCCGCGCCCGACCGGTGGACAAAATCATGCGCCCATGACGAATGCACGTTGCATCAGCTTTCGCCCTACATCGGCAAGATAAAAAGTAGCATCGCCGGCGAACTGGTAAAAAAATATTCCCGGCCGGGAGATTTGGTGGTGGACCCGTTCGCCGGAGCCGGGACGATCCCCTTGGAATCGGCGCTCCAAGGGCGGCGGCCATTTGGAGCAGACATCAGCCCCTACGCGAAAATTCTTTCACTGGCGAAACTTTTCCCACCGCACTCGCTGGATACTGCGCTTGAACAGGCAGAAAACGCCTTGGCGCAGGCCGAAGCTCTGCCCGCGCCAGACTTGCGAACTGTTCCTGTTTGGGTCAGGCAATTCTTTCATCCCGATACTTTGCGGGAGGCGCTTAATTTTGCCGTCATCGCCCGCCAGCATGGGAATGAGTTCCTCATGGCATGCTTTTTGGGAATCCTGCATCACCAGCGACCTGGATTTTTATCTTACCCGAGCAGCCACCTTGTGCCCTACCTCCGGGACAACAAATATCCGCGTGATAAATTTCCAGAAATGTATGCCTATCGTGAGTTGAAGCCGCGATTGCTGGCCAAAGTGCGACGGAGTTTTCCCAAGCTGTGTAGATTTTTCACGTATATCTTGGCTGGCAAGTTTAATTAAGCTTGTAAGGAATGAATGTTCTTGGATAGGTAGCAAACCTGTTTTTATTTTTATTGACGACTATACCACGCCGAGGGTTACACAATCCATGCAGCGGATACTCAATAGACTTCTGCTTCAACGTTCAAGTGAATTTGTTACAAAAATTGCTACCGAGTCGGCAACCACATTTGTGCCGGAAGATTCGAGTGGTAAAATGCTTCAAGACGGTGACGATTATCACTTGATCGACATGGGCGAAGAATCGTTGTTTATGAAGGAAGACGAGCGAGAAGATTTTCTCAACGGCGTATTCAAACGGCGTTTGTCACTTGATCCTCGAATTCCAGAGAGTGGTCGCGACTTAAATGGATTCCTTGGTCGTCTTAACATGAGTAAAACCGAATTTGCTCGCAGGTTGAGAATGAAAAAGGCCGATTTGCCGCCGAAATTGGCACATCAAGTTACTGGTGATTCTCAACGACGTGGAGCCACAAAACCAAACGTCTTGTATCATGGTGCAAATGTGTTTGCATCCCTTTGGTCAGGAGATACACGTATTATGATCCAACTTATCCAGGAACTTTCTGGAGAAGTGGATGGTCAGACGAAAGAGGTTCAGGTTCCAATTTTACCTGAAAAACAGAATCGAGTATTTAGTGATCGAGGCGGGACTTGGTTGGAGGCGCAGGCGAGAAATCATCCAACAAATCCCGACCGAATTGCAAAGGAAGTAAGAAAACTTCAAAAAAGTATAAAGGGCTACCAATTCACAGGGAACAGCTATGCGGCGACAGTAAAGATCAGCGGCCAGACCCAGACCCTGGCCATGACCTGGGGCGACGACACTTGGGGTCAGATCGGCACAGGCAACGACACCAACGCGGATGATTTCTGCGCGGGCACCTATACCTATGTCTTGACCGGGCCGAACACAGCGGTGATGACAAACACGGACATTGGGATGATGAGCGCGCTCGACACCACCAATGTTTCGATCATCAACGTGACGTTTACCAGCGCCACCAGCGCCAACTGCACCTGGACCAACGACAATGTTCCCGGCTCGGCGACCCTGACGCTTTCGCATGTGAAAAATCTTATGCCCGCGTCAATCGCCGGCCGGACCGCCAAGATCTCGGTCAAGGGCACGCCGGTAACAACCGTCGGCTTCGACAGCGGTGGGAACTTCGAAAGCTCCGTCGTCATTAGTTCCACCACCTACACCAGCACGGGAACTTACACGTTCACCCAATACAGTCCGACAGTGGCGGTGCTGAAGCGGGTTTGGACCGCCCCCGCCAATGTTGTCGGGGACGTTCAATATGCGGAGGCGATTTTCACCTCGACCACCGACGGAGACATCTTTGGCAGCTACTATAACAGTCTGAATCTGAACTTGGGCAGCAATCCCAATGTCATCGGACTGGGCACGTTCACGACCAAGTGACCGGCTCCAGCATCGTGGACTGACTGCCGGCGGCAGGGCCACCGTGCGGTCGGCCACCATTGAAAATGCTGAAAGTCCGAGCCGGACTGGCCATGAAAGCGGAAAGCGGAAATCAGAATCGAGCAGGCTGACAAAACCAAGGCCGGAACGGGCAACCGTTCCGGCCCTTTTTTTGTTTCCGGCAGGGACCGGCGAGCCTGCCAACGGCCGGGGTTCTGATGGGAACGGAGCGTGGTGGCGGGGCGGGCAGGAAGCGCACCGGCAGTTTGCGTTTGGCTGCCGGCTTGGACGGGTCAGCCAGGTGGTCGGGTGGCGGCGGAGTTTGGCGGCGGTTCATAATGGTTAAACGCCGGCCGGTTGGTTTTGGATGCCGGGCCAGGCGGTGCATCCAAACGGTGGCGGCGGGCGTTATGGAGACAGGCAAGATGCTTGTGAACCGCAGCTTGTTTGTATTATGTTTCAACTCGCAGGCACTACAGGGCAGTGACAATCGCCGAATGTGTCCGGGCGATGGCGGTTTTTACCGGTAGAAGGCGGCAAGCTGACCGCCATGATGAATGGCACCCACAACATCGTGGTAAAAGATGAGAAAGGAGGCGTGGCCAACATTTCCATCTACGATGTTTACCAGTCGAACGGAGTCATCCTGGTG